>Ga0310696_10000630_pt1 | contig 53866 bp, 35 predicted proteins | sample AusTroGonzalo_MG_4_FD_203885 | JGI IMG/M metagenome (GOLD analysis project Ga0310696, IMG submission 203885) | Bovine rumen microbial communities from tropical cattle in Woodstock, Queensland, Australia - Gonzalo_02 (v2) (version 2) | ecosystem: Host-associated > Mammals > Digestive system >...
TTGCAGTCCATAGAATTTGGCTGCAAAGGTACAAATTCAAAACCGTTGACTCCCAAAATTGCTCATAAAAGACTTTAATTCAATTATTTCAAAGACCGATTAGTCCACTTTAACGGGACAGTAGTGACTTACAAACATAATCTCTTTAGAAATGAAAAAAATCCTTCTTTTGGCCATTTTACTGATGGGAGCAGGGATGGGTCATGCTCAATATGGTTACTGGTATCATGATTCTTTTATAGAGTTAAGGCCAAAGACAATTTCAACTTTTTTTGTTTATCAGAAAGAGAATAGTTCAGATTTGTCTCTAAAAGATAAAGTTTTAGCTTTGGGCTCACAATATCAAATTGATTATGTGTATGATGATAATCGATTAGTTGTAAATTCAACAACCCCTCCAGACTTGGATGATATTTATGTATCGAATATATTTACAAGTGGTAACGGAAATTGGTTTATTATTCTGCCGAGGCTTGAAATAAAAATTGAAAATGGATTTGATATCAAATCAATTATAAAAAAATATAAAGATGTATTATCCATTGAAAGCGAGTTAGGAGAAAAATACAAAATAAAGTGTAGTGTCAATTGTGCAGAGGATGTTCTTGACATTGCAAACGAGCTACATTCTTTTCCTGAAGTAATATGGTGCAATCCTGAAAAAATATCAAATATTGAAGTTTGCTCGTATAATTCGTGGTCATTAGACCAGTATTTCCTGAAAAATACCACTACGATAGGAATGGATATTAATGTAGAGCCTGCATGGGACATTATTACTGGTTGTTCTGATGTTACCGTATCTGTAATTGACCAAGGTGTTGACTTTGATCATCCTGAAATGAGTAATTGTGTCCTTGAGGGATATACTGTGGACAATGTAAATGGTTATGGGCTACCACAGAATGCAAATAACCTAAATGTGAAAGCTCATGGCGTTGCGTGTGCTGGAATCATTGCCGCTGGGAACAATTCTTTTGGCGTTACGGGCGTATCCTATGGTTCTAATATTCTTCCAGTCAACATATTTCCATATACTGCGAGTACAAATTTTAATGGATCTGCAAGTGACCTTCAAATAGCTGATGCAATAAGATGGGCAGGTCAAAGAGCAGATATCATAAACCTCTCATGGGTCATGAATTATAGTCAATCAGTTGAACAGGCAATATATGATGTTCGTCTTTCTGGTAGAAATGGCAAAGGAACGGTTGTTGTCTGTGCTGCTGGCAATGATTATTTGGATAATTCTTCTACCGTCGCTTTTCCTGCTACACTATATGGTGTTATTGCCGTTGGCGCATTGGATCAATATGGTAATATCTGCACTTACAGCCAAAGAGGTGGAGGTCTATCACTTATGGCATTTGGCGGTTATGAGGATATTGTAACCACAGACCGCAAGGGATTATTGGGTTATAATACAGATGATTACATGTTTTATTTCGATGGCACCTCAGCAGCATGTCCACAAGTTGCTGGTGTGGCTGCTCTGATGCTTTCTGTCAATCCTAATCTTACTGAATCTCAGGTTCGGGCGAATCTATATAAAACATGTAAGAAACTTTCTGGTTATAATTATGATGCCTCTGGATGGAACAATCAAGTAGGATATGGATTGGTTGATGCCGAAGCTGCTGTCTTGTCTTCGCTTCGCATAATGGGTTCTGTTATTCCATGTGGATCTACATCCTACTATGTTGACCTCTTACCAAACACATATTCCGTCAGTTGGTCTTGGAAAAGCGCTTGCTCTGTCCCGATAACTCAGAACACGCCCACCACTAACCATTGCACGATTACAAAGAATGATTATCAATACCTCAAGAATACGTTGGTTGCCACCATCTCAAAGAACGGAAACACTATAACGACTGTGGAAAAGGTTCTTGATACCGGCGCAAACTTTTCAGGAACATATCAGCAGGCAGCAGCACCTTTGATGAATATCCCAGCAATAGGCCCAACAACGTTCCATAACGGACAAACAATAATGCTATTGTTAGGAAGTACAATTACACTGAAATCGCCCAAATTTGTAGGTGCCAATATTTCTTATTCAGGGTATACTCCGTTTTACTGGTCACACAACGATAGTACAATAATAATAAGACATTTCGCATTTCCTTATAATAATCCTAAGGACTTGATTATTACGGGAACATATTCAGGAAACTGTGAGGCATTCCAATTTATATTACAATTATCAGAGCCAGCTTCAGTATTCCCACATGCATCCATAAATATAATTCCAGTTGGTCTGGGTTATGCATTCGAACTTTGCGCAAACATGACAACAGAAGGTTTCACTGCAACAGACTCGTCCATAAAGCTCTCTGGCTGGCACTTGACTATTGCCAATGCACTAACAGGTAAGATCATGTTTGATGAAGACGTTGAGGACACACAAAAGTTAGTAAGCACAGCAAACTGGGAAACCGGCATATATGTTGTCAGTGCCCAACTCGGTGAACACGTCGTTACAGAGAAGTTCCAGATTTCAGGAAACTGAGCAGTCCCTATTGAAATCGCATTCACAAAAGAACAACAATTATTATATTGTGTCGTGTTCCATGCTATGATGTCCTAACCCTTAGCCTCTTTGATGGTCGGAAAGGCATTATGCTTGTGCTCTTGGAATATGCCGATACACGCAAACTGCGTCCCCTGAAGACGTCTCTTAATGTCACTACATAATCGCACTTCAATAGACATAAAAGTCGTTAAAATTGCAAATAAATCCATAAAAGTGGCCTCCTGCTGTAATAATTCTGCAGAAATGTGTGTATGTGTGAATTGGAAGCAATATCTTTGCACAAAACATTAGATAGATTCAACAAAAAACAATGATTATGAAAAAGATTCAATTCAAAACGTTATTCTTACTCTTAGCCATCATCTCGGCACCTATGGTATCATGTGGCGACAATGGTGAGGACGAGCTGCCAAATACCCAAGAGGAACAAACTCCACAGGAAGAAAAGAATGATACAATTGATGAGGCAAAGCTCCTCAACCAGACGACAACAGAAATCAGTGAGGAAGAATACGTCAGACTGAGAATCCAAGTCTATGAAAGCTGGAATGAGACGGAAGAAAACGGATGGCATGTCATTCGTGATGGTCTGGGTCTAGTAACAACGATCTTTTTCGACGACACCACCACTTGTCGTCCGCCCCGTGATGCAGCATCATTCTTCACGCAGTTCTTCGGTCAAGAGGCAGCAGCTCAGTTCAAATTGGAACACTCAGGTAACCAGGAAACCTCATGGGGTGAGTCCTATGGTCAGTATTTTGAGGGAATGAAAGTGTCGGACTTTCACTTCTCCTTCGATAACGGAATCATGATTTCGGCCTCTGGGCAGTATATATCAATGGATGGCTTCATCGCCACTCCTGCAATCAGCGCCGACCTCGCCCGCCGCATCTATGCTTCGTATCTCAAGGTGAATGTAGAAGCAGTCAGTGAGTCGCCCCAGATGACGATCAAATTGATTCCCGACGGCAAGCAGTTTCTTCCCAGGTTGGTGTATGAAGTAGATTGCCGCCCAAAGACAGGAGCAATTGCCTGTTATCCTGGAGGATGGGTCGATGCCCGTACTGGGCGCATGATAGAAGCCTTCACCATAAATATCTGAATACTTCTCCTACCACCGCCTCTCCACATCTCCGACCCGCAAGGAAATGTATATCAGAGATGGGAGAAAAGTGGTGGTGAAGTGAACTTTAGAAATGCATATATAATAACTCTATAATTATTCAATTATGAAAAAACTTCTTCTTTCCGCCATTTTCCTGCTGGGTGCAGGAATGGCACAAGCACAGTTAAAAGTCGATTCTATAGGACGTACTCGAATTGGGGCCGGTCATCTTGAACAGACTTTGCTCCATCAAAGCAAGGTAACTATGAATATACGCCCTAATGATGAGAATTTAAGAAATGTCCTGTTTTTGGACAACTGGGGTACTGGTATTTCCTCGACAAATGAAAATCGGACTGCACTCTACATTAAAGGAAGGGGATATCAATCAAAATACATGTTTGGTGTGAAATCAATAGCTTCAGCTACAGGTTCCTCGGGATATACTCAACATGGTTATCGTATTGGAGTCCTTGGATTAGCAACTGGTGGTATAGATGGACAGAACTATGGCGTTATTGGAGCTTCGACCAATGATGTCGGTGCGGGTGTATATGGGACGACAGGAGGGAGTTATTATTATGTCACATTACAAACGCTAGACAGGAAATATGCAGGTTACTTTAAAGGCCTCACAAAAGTAGAAGGCAACTTCGAAGTTACGGGGAGTATTACCGGTACCCTGCTATCGAGGACTGCAGGCAGCAGCGACTCCCCGCGTAGTCAAAACACATTATCTGCCACCTCGCTCAGTACCCGTTTGCAGGGCCTTTCCGCAAGTACATTTTATTATGAAGCCCCTACGCCACTTAAATCAACAGATGTTTCTATGGAAGGTGATGATGATGAAACAGAGAACGAGGTTCGAACCTTATCTTCGGATGCGTCTGAAGGAAAAGGGGAGGGCGACTTCATGGCCTGTCAACTTCTCTCAAAACAACACTACAGCCTCTCTGCCGACCAACTTGAGGAGGTCTTCCCCGACCTCGTGTATGAAAATGAGGATGGGACGAAGAGCATCAACTATGTGGAAATGGTGCCCATTCTGGTGCAGGCCATTGGAGAACTGAAGAATGAAATCCTTGAGATGCGGGGTGGCGCAGCTCGCAAAGTAGCCACAAATGTCGATGGAGTTGGCGAAGGTGTGCAAGTATTGTCCCTCGGACAGAACCGCCCGAATCCCTTCGGCACGACAACTGATATAGAGGTCTCTGTACCCGAAAACGTGCAGAGCGCCTTCGTCTATGTCTATGACCTGCAAGGCAAGGAAGTGCAGCAGGTGGATGTCACCGGCCGCGGCAAGCAAAACGTACAACTCAACGCCGCCGAACTCGTTGACGGCATGTACCTCTACAGCCTCATCGCAGATGGACAGGTGGTAGAGACACGCAGAATGATTGTGAAGAAATGAGCGTCACCGCTCCTGAAGACTTATATTAAAGACCCGGAACTATGAAAACGCCTACTCTATATATAAAGAGGTGTCTCCTCGTGGCGGCACTTCTTACGGCCTCAGCGCTCTCGGTGCAGGCCGCCGACACGTTCAAGGCACGGGTGCGGGCAACGGCGCTGCAGACCATGAACATCAGTCTCTCCGCCTCCGACACCATTCCGCTCAGTAACCTCGGCACCATCTATGCCCTCAGCATTGATGCCCTCATCACCCAGCCCCGCGAGGCCAGTTTTGTCCGCATCGTCCTCGAAGACGTGGAGGGGCACAACTACCTCGTCGCCGAGTCCGACCGCTTCCGCAACGACACCACAACTGTCAATCTGTCGGAGTACTGCGAGGAGACGGCCCAGCTCAACGGCATCACACCTCTTCGCCTGAAATGTTACCTAACCCATGCTTCCCTGGAACTAACAGGCATCCACATCTCCAATGAAATGCCCACACGAGGAGTCGCCACAGAGCAGGAACAAAGGGCGATGAAAGAGGCGCAGGTGCAGAGTGTTGTAGATAGGATTAATGAGTACAATGTACGGCATGGAAAACTCTGGAGAGCAGGAGCTACAGCACTTGCGCGCAAGAGCTATGATGAACAACATACTTATGATGGCGAAGATGTGTATATGGCCAACTATAAGTATTACATTGATGGTTTTTATGAATTTGGAGAGAGAAGGACTAAGGCTTCCGCCTACAATTCACCATTTGTAGACTCTTTTGATTGGAGAGACAGACATGGAAAGAACTGGATAACATCCGTAAAAGATCAAGGCGCAACTCCTTTCTGTATGGCTTTTGCAGTAACAGGCATGTTAGAAGCATTAACTCGAATTTATTTTAATGATACGACTATTAATATAGATCTTTCTGAACAATCAGTGATTGGGTACTTACCTTATTCTGCAGCATATGATATAATAGAAGAATTAAATTTCATAAGTGTATATGGAGTTCTTAATGAAACACCTTCTATGCCTTATACTGGTAACACTGGTGGAAACATAGCTCAACGTCCAGAAGCAACTGATACAGTTAGTTTTGTCTCATATAACGGTTTTTCTATAGGAAATACAGAGGCGTCTGCTGATCAAATAAAAGGAATCATTATCAACAACGGGCCTTGTGTTTGGGGATACAATTACCCTCAAGACGAAATACTATATAATGGTATACATTATTATTATCATATCATGACGCTGGTTGGATATGGAACCATAACCAACGAAGACATACAGAATCATCTTCAAACAACAATAGTGGATAGCACAATGTATACTTCACCCGTCACTAATAGTTTGTTAGGTCGTACATATTGGATAATGAAAGATAGTTATGGAACAACCACAGACAGTATTTACCATCACCATGGTTACAGATACGTTGTCTTCAATGATTATTCACGAGTTCGTGACTTTAAATACATAAATAGTAATATCATTTGGAATCAACGAACTGATGATGATATAATATGTGAAGATACTGATAGTGATGGCTATTTTTACTGGGGATTGAGTGAAGATGTTCCTGCCAATCTACCATCATGGGCAGAGCGCAAAAAGGACGGTAACGACAATAATCCTATGGTTGGGAATATTGGATATTATGGTCATCCAACGGATCTTACTTCAAGTTATTCAGGAATTACGTATATTGAAGGAGATAAAAATGATGATGATCTTGTAAGTATTCATGGTGGTAGGTACATAAGAGGCACGGTGTGTGTTGATAATGGATCATTATCCATCACGCATGAAGTCGCTTGTCATCCTTCATCACATATTGTGATCAATAATGCTTCCACATTGAGGATCAATGGTGGTAAACTCTATAATCCAAACATAACAACAAACCCTGGATGCCATATAATAATAGAGAATGGTGGACAGATAATCTACGATAAAAAGCCCTGTGATTTCAATGTTCCGACCGGAGTTATACTTGAAATGACAGAGGGAGGCATAGTTTATTGAATGAAAATTTGGTAAATCAGAATTAAACGAGTACTTTTGCATCAGAATTCAAAACTTACCGGTATGAAACGAACATTATTATCATTCTTTATAATCATGACTCATCTTACTATTGTAAGGGCTCAAGATGAAAGCTATCGCCCCTTCATCGAGGAAGGGAAGATGTGGTATATCACAGGCGATGATAGCTATTTTAGACATTATATTGAGGGAGATACCATTGTTGCTGGAAGGGCGTGTAAGAAGTGGATGCAACAGGAAGGCTATATTGTAGGAGGCGAGGAGTTCAAGGCGGTCTATGCCTATGAGGAAGACAAGAAAGTATGGTTCTTCTATGAAGGCGACACCGTTCCTCGTCTGATGTTTGACTTCGGAGCAGAGGTCGGAGACACGTTGGTTGTATGGCAACCTTGCGCGCATTCTTATGATAATGTGAGGCAGTATGAGTATTGGCAGACCTATTTTCCAAAAGACTTTACAGACACGCTTCTCATACAAGAAGTCTCGTATGTAAAAGAGGGGGGAAGAATACAAAGGAAAGTCTTATATTCAGATGTTGATCAGAATCACAAAAGTAATTGGACATTTATGTATGAAGGCATTGGCTCTCGGATAAATCCCAATTTCAACCAAAGCGATAAGAAGCCTCATTCACCCGTTCTCCAACTGCTGGCCTGTTTCATTGATGATGAGATGCTCTACTACGATGAGTTAGCAGAACGCTGGAATATCCCTCTCCCCACCTCCATCACTGCCCCTCACTCCGACACTTCCTCTGAAAACCGATCATTGTCACTTGCCCCCTGGGCCGACCTCTCCGGCCGCCAACTCTCATCGCCTCCCAGCCGAAAGGGAATCTATATCCATGAGGGGAGGAAGGTGCTGGTGAAGTAAGCCAAGAAGAAACTGATGTCAACAGAAGACGAGCGAACTAATACAAATAACGGCGAGTACTGAGATTAAGATGGTAAGGGGAGAAGTCATCAAAAAGGATGGTTTCTCCTCTTATTTCACTTTATTTTTCTCTTTGCTTGCATTTTCTCCCTCTCTTTTTTGCGTCATCTCGCAAATTATATCTATCTTTGCAGCCAGAAAACCAAGAAAGATAATGAATCGTGTGCTATGCAATCGAGCAAAAGCAACATAATTATTGTTGGAAATCGCAATTTGTTGTGATTTTATTTCGTTGCATCAGATCTTTTGCTTACCTTTGCGGCGAAATCACAACATCTTGTGAATATGAAGAAAAAAGAACTTGGAACTTTACTCAAGGAACGACGTAAGTACCTCGGCGTGAACCAGCAGACACTGGCGGATTTGGCCGGTGTGGGACTCAACACGCTGGTGGCCATCGAACGAGGAGAAGGCAATCCGCAGCTCGGCACCTTGCTGACCATCCTCGACACCCTGGGTCTGCAGATGGATATTAACTTGAAGACTTTGGAGTATGAGACAATGTAAAGTGTTTGTTCACGGAGTGGAGGCTGGTGTCCTGCAGGAGACAGACGACCTCCAGTACGTTTATATATATAATAAGGAGTATGCTGGAGCTCCTGTCTGTCTGGCTATGCCCATCAGAGAAGAGCCCTACCGCTCAGACCATCTCTTCCCCTATTTCTTCAATATGCTTTCGGAGGGCGCCAACCGGCAGACGCAATCCATGGTGCTGCATATCGACGAGAACGATGATTTTGGCATCCTTCTGGCAACAGCTCAGGAGGACACGGTAGGTGCCGTAACGGTAAAACCCATAGAATGATGGAAACGCTGCATGTTTGTCCCTCCACGCTGGCAGAGGGATTTGAGACTTACTCGCCAGCAGCCCGCAAAATGTTGTTCGACGGTCAGGAAGTTTCTCACATTCTTCCTTTCGACAGCCCTAACAACGAGGATGCCGATATGGAGGAATATGCCCGTCATGTGGGGCGCATCTCACTTTCCGGCGTACAGCCCAAGGCAAGTCTGGCTGTTGATGCTGCAGGGCGTTTGGCAAAACCCGCTGCTGGTCAGCAAGGAAGATATATCCTGAAGCCCGCTCCCGCTTCCTATACATTGCTGGAGCGGAAATTCAGCCCGGCCAATGAGCACCTGAGCATGCAGATAGCATCTCAGGTCTACCAGATTGAAACTGCTGCCAATGCTGTCTGTTTCTTCTGTGACGGAGAGGTGGCGTATCTGACGCGACGTTTCGATGTAGCTCCTGACGGCAGCAAGTACCAGCAGGAGGATTTTGCTTCGCTCGCAGGACTGACGAAAGCCCACGGCGGCAGCGATTACAAATACAGCAACCTGAGCTATGAGGAATGTGCCGAGCTCATTCGAAGATATACCAAGGCGGCGTCCGTGGAAGTCCTCAAATTCTTCCGGATTATCATTTTTAATTACCTGATACTGAACGATGATGCCCACCTGAAGAACTTCTCGCTCATCAATCGAGGCGACGGGGAGTATCACTTATCTCCAGCCTACGACCTCATCAACACAAGCCTGCATCTCCACCAGCCCCGTATCTTCGCGCTCGACAAAGGGCTGTTCCGCGAGGGGATGCTGTTCTCTGATACGAAAACCGTCAGCCGTTCGACCTTTGAGGAATTCGGTCGTCGCATCGGTTTGTCCACCCGACTCATCAAGCGCGAACTCGATTTCTTCGCTTCGGAGCAACCACTTGCACAGGAACTGATTCACCGTTCTTTCCTCTCCGAGCAACTCCAGTACCGCTACTGGCAGTCGTATAATTATCGGAGAATCACAATAACATAAATAAGCGGGGATTGGCTCACTTGCCGGTGAGGATTCGTTTGATGCTGTCGAGTTTGTTCAGGGCTTCGATAGGGGTGAGGCTGTTGATGTCGAGACCGAGGATCTGGTCGCGAATCTGGCAGAGCACGGGATCGTCGAGTTGGAAGAAACTCAGTTGCATGTGGTCGGTCTCCGGCAGGTTGCCGATCTTGGCTCCTGTGCCCAGGCCTTCGCGGTCGGCACTGCTCTCTAACTGCTTCAGTATCATCTCGGCACGTCGCACGATGTCTTTGGGCATACCTGCCAGCTTGGCTACATGGATACCAAAGCTGTGCTCCGAGCCACCAGGTTCCAGTTTACGGAGGAAGATGACTTTGCCGCGCAACTCTTTCACACTGACATTGAAGTTCTTGATGCGGGCGAAATGACGCTCCATCTCGTTCAGTTCGTGGTAGTGTGTGGCGAAGAGGGTGCGGGCATGACCGCGCTGACATTCGTGAATGAACTCCACGATTGCCCAGGCGATACTGATGCCGTCGTAGGTCGAAGTGCCTCGACCCAGTTCATCGAAGAGGATGAGGCTGCGTTCGCTGAGGTTGTTCAGGATGTTTGCGGCTTCGCTCATCTCTACCATAAAGGTGCTTTCACCAATAGATATATTATCGCTCGCACCCACACGCGTGAAGATCTTATCGGTCCATCCGATACGGGCACTCTCGGCAGGCACGAAACAGCCGCACTGTGCCATCAGGGTGATGAGGGCTGTCTGGCGCAGCAGGGCGCTCTTACCTGCCATATTAGGACCTGTGATGATGAGGATCTGCTGGTTTTGTGTGTCCAGACGCACGTCGTTGGCCACATAGCGTTCGCCCAGTGGCAGCTGACATTCGATGACCGGGTGGCGACCCTGGCGGATGTCGATTTCTGTACTCTCATCGACGACAGGACGGATATAGTTGTGCTCAGCGGCGGTGAGGGCGAAGCTCAACAGGCAGTCGAGCTCGGCAATGAGGGCGGCATCCTGCTGGATAGCGGCTGTATATTCTGCCACCGTGCTGACGAGTTGCGCGAAGAGCTGAGCCTCCAGGGCCAGGATCTTCTCTTCAGCTCCCAGAATCTTCTCTTCGTATTCCTTCAGTTCCTGGGTGATATAGCGTTCGGCGTTGACCAGGGTCTGCTTGCGGATCCACTCCGCCGGCACTTTATCTTTATAGGTGTTACGCACCTCCAGATAGTAGCCGAAGACATTGTTGTAGCTGATCTTCAGACTCTGAATGCCGGTCTGTTCGGATTCCCGCTGCTGGATCTGCAGGAGGTAGTCCTTGCCGTTGTAGGCAATCTCTCGCAGTTCGTCCAACTCGCGGTTGACTCCGTTGGCGATGACGCCTCCCTTCTGTACCTGCAAGGGTGGGTCGGGTTGCACCTCGCGGGCGATGCGATCGCGAATAGTCACACAGGGATTCAGCTGTTCGCCAATACGTTGTAAGGAGGGCTGACTGGAGGACAGACAGGCATTCTTTATCGGTTCCAGGGCCTGCAGCGCCACCCGCAGCTGAACGATGTCGCGCGGTGAGACACGTCCCACCGCCACCTTGGAAGTGATGCGCTCGAGGTCTCCGATGAGATGCAGCTGTTCGCCCACGAGTTCGCGGAATTCCGGCTCGCGGAAGTAATGCTCCACGATATCCAGACGGCGGTTGATCTGCAGCGTGTCGCGCAGGGGGAAGAGCAGCCAACGATGCAACATTCGCGCTCCCATCGGCGTCGTGGTGCGATCCAGCACATCCAGCAGCGAACGTCCCCCATCGTTCATGGGTTGCAACAGTTCGAGGTTGCGGACCGTGAACTTATCCAACCGCACAAAGCGTTCCTCCTCGATACGGCTGATGGTGGTGATATGCTGCAGCTGTGTGTGCTGTGTCAGTTCCAGGTATTGCAGGATGGCACCGGCTGCGATGATTCCAGCCCGCAGGTGGTCGATGCCGAAGCCCTTGAGGTTCTTCACCTCAAAATGGCGTGTCAGCTTGTCCATAGCCGTCTGGCTGGTGAACACCCAGTCATCCAGTTCAAAGGTGACGTACTTCGTGCCGAAACAGCCCTGGAAAAGCCCCTTGCGCCCCCGCTCATACAACACTTCTTTGGGTGCGAAGTTCCCCATCAGCTTGTCGGCATACTCTGCTGTACCCTCTGCCACCAGCCATTCGCCGGTAGAGATATCGAGGAAACTGACTCCCACGAGGTCTTCTTTCATGAAGTGAATGGCTGCCAGGAAGTTGTTTTCACGGTAGTTCAGCACCGTATCACTCATCGCTACGCCAGGCGTCACCAGTTCAGTGATTCCCCGCTTCACCAGCTTCTTCGTCAGCTTGGGATCTTCCAGCTGGTCGCAGATGGCCACTCGACGTCCTGCTCTCACCAATTTGGGCAGATAGGTGTCGAGAGCATGATAAGGGAATCCTGCCATGGGAATCGGCTCGTCGGTCTTGCCACCATTATTGCGCTTAGTGAGGGTGATGCCTAAGATGTCCGCCGCCTCCGTGGCATCCGTGGCATATGTTTCGTAAAAGTCTCCGCACCTGAAGAGCAGGATCGCATCGGGATGCTTTGCCTTCAAGTCGAAGAACTGTTTCATCATTGGGGTGACGTCAGCCATGAGGGTGGATTTAGAGTGGAGGGTTTTAGAGTTTAGAACGCGCAAAGGTACAAAAAAGTTTAAAGTCCCAAGTTCAAAGTGCGAAGTTTTTTTCCGCTGACACCCCATTTTATGGCATTTTCCGCTCTTTTGGCAGTCCGCAGACTCCTAAAGGGACAAAAAAAAGCAGCTCATCTCACGATGAACTGCTTCAAGCTATGAACAAATCTTGTTGAATTTTTCAGAATAACGTGTCAGTACTCTCATGTACTTTTGCCTTCCAGTCGCATCACTGCGGCGGCATGGCCGTTATTCTGACAATCAATTTACCTTAACTAACTTACCTAAAGTTGAGTAGCAAGTGCTACTCGGGATGAAAACCTTTAAAACTAACCTAATACCATGAAAAACCGTATATCTTTGAGTCTCGCGCTCGAGACGTCTTTTCTGTTTGATGGTGCAAAGGTACGGACTTTTTGTGTAATATGTACACTTTATCCAAATCTTTTTTCTCTTTTTTGCCAAAAACTTGATTTTCCTTGACGTACGTCAATAGAAATGAGGCATTTCGCTTTCATTTTATCTCGAAATGATGCACACAGGCCCTTTCAGACCGGAGGGCATTGGAGACCAATTTTCGTAGGTCGAACGGCGATAATTGATGTCGACGACATTGATGTCCTCGAACTTCCTCCAAGGCACCTGCTGACGGTCGAGTGCCGCAATATGATTCGCCGGCAGATTAGTGACCTCTATGCGCAGATGGTTCTGTCCTTTCCGCAGTACGCCCTCGGGCAAAGGCAACACAAAGGGCACCGCCCACGCACAACCGATCTCCTTATCGTTGAGGCTGACGCGGGCACTCTCCCGGACGTCGCCCAAATCAATCTGCCACGACCGCTGCACCTGTTCATCGGTGTCCAGATCAAAGGTACACTCATAGACTCCTGTACCCATCAGCTCTGCGGTCTGCTGGCTGAGCCCCTCCCACGTGTTCAGGGCGTCGAGGCGGAAAGATTCGGCCACAGCGGGAGTACTGTCCATGAAGGTGAGGGTCCAGCCACGAGTGAGGAAAAGCGTATCCGGCTCAGCGCTGGCGACGGCAGCGTGGCTGTCATCCACACTGGTGCTGCCTGGCGTGCCCGTCGCCGTGCCGTTCTCGGTCCATAGCAGCCGCGACTCTCCGGAACGGAGCCGGACGCGCAGCTGTCCGTCGTGAACCTCTGCTGCATAGGGCGCGGAAGAAATCATGGGATCTATCCAAGTGGCCCTGCTGAAGTCGACGGCGAGGGGAACGGTAGCATCTACATCGTGCGGTGTGAGGTTGGCGATGAAGTAGTGATGGGAGGTGGCACCCGACGGTGAAGTTGAGGGATGTGAGCGCCGGATCAGTTTCAGGCCCAGTTGCGTCTTCATGGCCTCTGGCCTTACCACCTGCATCAAAGCCTCTGCCGTCAGTTCGCGGATGATGTGCGCCCCCTGGGCTTCCAGCGTCTGGAGGTGTTGCCGAACGGCTTCCGACAGCCGGCAGTCGCCGGGAATGATGAGTGCGCGATAGGCCGTACCTGCTGCCGTGCGCAGGCTCTCGCCATCGAAGGTCGTAGTGAGCAGGTAGCGCTCGCTGATATAGTCGCTGTCAAATCCCAAGGAGTCTATAGTAAGGATCGCGCGTATGAAGTCCGCCGCCTTGGTGGCCATCGAATGGATGTCGAATTGCATCAGCCGCTGCTTCGTCTGCAGGCGCCACATATCGCGAACGGGCAAATAGACCAGGAAGTCGTTGTCGGGCTGTCCCCACTGCAAGAACCGCTGACAGCGCTCGATGTACTGCATCAGGTAGCCGGCATCCCGCCAGATGGTATTTGTCGGCGACATATCAACGGAAGCGTAGAACTGCCAGCCGGGCCAAGCCTCGTCCTTTGGCGAGAAGCAGGTGCCGTGGAACAACATCCTGTTGACACCCGCGCAGAACATCAGATCCAAGTCGGGTTTCATCTGCGACAGGCTCGTGCGGAAATGTTCTGTCAGCCACGTGAAGCTCTCGGCACTGGTGAGCGGTTTCCCGGTGATGTGCGCTGCCGAAGAGGCGTACTTGAGCATCGAGAAGTCGGCATCGTTCTTGCGTGTCATCGCATCGCGCCGCAGACCACGAATGCCGAAATCCGACAGGCCAAAGCCCTCAATCTCAGGGATATCTACTGCCGCATACACATCGATAAGGTTGGCAGGAGAACCATGAGCCTGGTTGCGCACCTTAGTGCCGTGGGCATGAGCCCACCGGGTCCATTGTTCCGTGAAGTTCTGCAGCAGTAATTCTCCCATCGTCTCGCGATAGTCGCTAACGACATCTGCATCGCCGTCGATGAACGCCGGCAGCCGGTCTTCCAGACGATAGCCCCGCCGCTGTGCAAACTCCTCCAGCAAGGTGGGAGTCCAGTCGGCACCATAGACTTCATAACTGTCGTTGAAGAGGGTGGCGGGCCAGGGGGTGCCCGTCTCTGTGAAGGCATCGTCGATACGCTGCAAGTAGTGCGCCACGGCGGTTGAGTCGAAGTGGTCGATGACCCATCCTTCTCCGCCAGGCGCGGCACGCTTCACCCGCTGGCGTGTCCTGCTCTCGAAGAGGGCAATGACCCTGCGGCGGGCTGCGTCAGAGGTCGGGAAATCACGCTGAAGAATGAGCCTCGCCACACCCCTCTCCGTCCTCGGAGCTTCCAGGCGTAGCCGGGCAACGTCCCCCCGGCCGACGATGGTATCCACCACCACCAGCTTGCAGGCTGCCTCTTCCATCGGAACATCAGGACCGCCGAAGGGCCAACCCGTTCCACAGCTCATATCCACCTGGATTCCCAGACGGTTGCCTTCCTCGATGCAAAAGCGCAGCAAGTCCATCCAACGGGTGGAAAGAAAGGGCACGTTGTGCTGCTCATTCCCTTTTACGCCATAAATAGGAGTGATTTCCACGGTTCCGATTCCCTTGGAGGCATATTGTTCCAGGTTCCATCGCAGATTCTCCTCATCTACGGCCGAGCCCATCCACCACCAGCGCGTTCCCGCCTTGGCGGTAGATACCTCCTGCCTCTTGCGAACGTTCACGCGGCTGACGCTGACATCTTCTATCGCCTCTGTGTTGAACTCCCCCCGTTCCTCTTCCACATCAATATCTTCGAAGGTGAAATGGTGGAGCCGGTATTTGTCCGAAGCACCGATGTCGAGAAAACGACGGCAGTGCATCCGAATATCTCTGAGGGTGATATCATGGCACTGCGACAGGGGCATATCCTCCCGCTCGCCGGGTTGGAAGAACTGCGTCCACGGACGGATGAACAGGAAGCTGCCGCAGGAACCCGTCAGGCGTTCCACGCGCAGCTGCTCGTAGTGCTGGGGGGTATCGGGGCGCATCTTCAGCCAGAGCACCCGACTGGCGTTCTCCACATGACAGTCGCGCAGGATGATGTTCTTGTCGTGCAGGCTCTCGCTCCCCAAGGTGAGGCATCCGTGCACGAAACCGTAGTGACAATGCTGCACGATGACATTCTCCGTAGGGCCGTTCTCCGGCTGGCGGTCGGCCCATATACCCTTGCCGCCCTTGATAACCACCGCGTCGTCGTTCACGCTGATCGTGCAACCATGCACGAGCACATCGCTACAGACGTCGATGTCCAGTGCGTCGCTGCTGGGAGCCTTGGAGTCTGCCGGTTCGTGGGGCGCATAGATGGTGCAACCGATATATTTCACACGTTGACAGCGATAGAGGTGATTGGTCCAGAAGCCGCTGTTGATGAGGTGTACATCTTGTACTTGGACGTCGTTGCTGTTGGAGATATACACCAACCGCGGGCGCAGTGCCTCCAGATTGGTGCATTCGGGATTGAAGCGGCGGCGAATCCAAAACTCCTCCCAGAAGCGCAGCCCGTTGCCGTCGATGGTACCCTTGCCGCTTATGGTGAAGTGATCCACACCGTCTGCATTCACCAGTGCCGCAAAGTAGTCTCTTGTCTGACCCTCGATGCGGGTTTGCAGTAGCGGATAATGCTTGATGGCATCGATGCCCTTCAGCTTTCCGGCCTCCTCGATATGCAGATGTGTTCCTTTCTTGAAGAACAAGGCACCCGTCAGGAAGGTGCCTTCAGGCACCACCACCACACCGCCTCCCTCAGCCGACGCACGGTCGATGACGGCCTGAATTGCAGCTGTCTGAACGAGGGTGCTGTCGGTCGCTACACCATAGTCCGTCAGGACATAGCGGGTGCCTAACTTAGAGACATCGATGCGGCTGGTGTCTGCAAACCAACTGCTGATAGGAGTGCCGTCGGGCCAACGATCGTCCTGGCTCCCGGCCACTGCAGTGTGCACTGCCGCACACAGAATGGCACATAAAAATAGTCTGTATCTCATTATGATGGCTTTTTTCGGGGGCAAAGTTAGGAAAAAGTTTGGAGTTAAGGGTATAGAGTATCGTGAAAAGTGGCTTCTGCCTGAGAAAAAGTGGAAAAATGCCGTTGAGAGTGAAAAAATATCTAAGCTCCCGGTCCTTAACTCCAAACTTTTTCCTAACTTTGCCCCCACAAATTCCCCAACCGTATGAAGACCAAACTCTTTTCTTTGATAACAGCGCTCCTCTGCGTTCTCCCGACCTACGCACAATCCACGGCCGAAGAGGTGCTGGCCACTGCACGAAAGGTGAACGACTATTTCATGCTACAGAACCCAGACCCCACCCTGCCGACGAACGTGGGAAAGGTGAGGCCCAGCCACCTCTGGACGCGCGCCGTGTACTACGAAGGACTGATGGCTCTCTACTCCATCGACCCTTCGCCCGTTTACCTCGAATATACCGACCGCTGGGGCGAGTTCCACGGCTGGAAGCCGCGTGATGGCGTTCAGACGAAGGATGCCGACAACCAGTGCTGCGGACAGACCTACCTCGACCGCTATATGATGACGTCGGACCGTAAGATGATGGAACACGTGCAAGAGAACCTCGAACTGCAGATGCAGACGAAAATAGGATGGTGGACCTGGGTCGATGCCATTCAGATGGCATTGCCCGTCTATACGAAGATGTATCGCATTACCGGCGACAGCCGTTATGCCGACCACGCCATGAAAATGTACACATGGACCCGCGACAGCCTGGCAGGCGGACTTTTCAATGAAGAGGAAGGGCTCTGGTGGCGCGACAAGGATTATGTGCCGCCCTACAAGGAGGCCGACGGCAGCAACTGCTATTGGAGTCGCGGCTGCGGGTGGGCCTATGTGGCGATTATCAAGGCGCTCGAAGACTTCAGTTCACGTCCGATGACCGAAGAGCTGCAACGCCACTACCAGCTGCTGTGCAACGACTTTCTGAGCATGAGTGCCGCCCTGCTGCGCTGCCAACGTTCCGATGGACTCTGGAATCCCAGCCTCGTCTGCCCCACAAACTACGGCGGCAAGGAACTCACGGGCTCCGCATTGTTCCTCTGCGGAATGAGCTGGGGAATCCGTCATGGGCTCCTCCCGGCCGAAAGCTACCGACCAGCCTGTGACCGTGCATGGAGTGCTATGCTCACTGACTGCGTCCACACAGACGGTTTCCTCGGCTACGTACAGGGAACCGGCAAGGAACCCGCCTCAGCCCAGCCGGTCACGTATGACCGCCATCCCGACTTCGAGGATTTCGGCACCGGCTGCTTCCTGCTTGGAGCTGCGGAGTACTACCAGCTGCTCATGCGCCAGTAACCGACGGGGTTGATGGTGAGTTCAGATTCTTTATCAGTGTGAGGATATTCTTGCCGTCCTCGCGCTCATAGTTGATGCTGTCCATCAACTCGCGTACCAACAGGATTCCCAGTCCGCCAATCTGACGCTCTTCGGCCAAGAGGGTTGTATCGACCTTCTCCTTTGCGGTGGGGTCAAAGGCTACGCCGGAATCGATAATCATAATCTTGATCCGCTGGGCATTGGACATCAGGCGGACTTCAACGGTACCCTCCGTACCTACTGGGTAGGCATAGTTGATTACATTGACGACCGCCTCCTCTATCGCGAGCCGTAGCTTACGGGCCTGTGTCTTCTCGATGCCCATTTTTTGAGTTGCCGACTCCATGAATCTACTGAAACGCGTTACTTCATGAATATCGTTCTTCAGGATCAGCGACTCTGACATCGTGTATTCGAAGAGTCGGGGGGTATAGCAGATAGCAAGCATCGTCAGATCGTCGCTTTGTTCGGCTTCACCCACGAACTGATGCACCTGCTCGTTGAAAATCTTCAATATCTGCTGGGGCTTCAGCTGATCTTTGGCACACCTGTCGAGTACAGCCTCAATGCGTGTCATGCCGAATTGCTGATGATCTTTATCCATGGCCTCCGCCAGTCCGTCGGTATAGAGGAAGATGGTGCTGTCTGGTGACATCTCCATCTGTTGCACACCATATTTCTTGTCGTCGAACACGCCAACAGGGATATTGGGATGACAATCGAGGACTGAATAGTGGGAATCATGGATGACATAGGGTACATCGTGACCAGCATTGCAGTAACGCAGATGGCCTGTGGGCAAGTCGAGCACCCCGATAAATATCGTGACAAACATGTTCGAGTCATTGCCTTGGCACAAAGTCTCGTTGAGGGTCTGCATAATGTGACCAGGATTACTATCGTGAGCAGAAGCAGAGCGGAACAAGGCATGAGTCACTGCCATCAGCATTGCCGAGGGGGCTCCCTTGCCGCTCACATCACCGATGAGGAAGTAAAGCTTCTCGTCGCGGATAAAATAGTCAAAGAGGTCTCCCCCCACTTCACGGGCAGGTACCTGAGTGCCACAGATATTCACGTCGTCCTGATGCAGGTCGTTGGGGGGAAGCATACTCTGCTGAATCACACTGGCAACGCGCAACTCACCACCGATGCGTTCTTTTTCGGCATTTACCTTGCGCAACCTTTCCAGATTGCGCGAGCTGCGATAGACGATGAATCCTACGAAGAACAGTCCTATCATCATTGGGAGCAACAATGAGATGCGCATGGTCCGCAACTTGCCGAAGACATCGCCGTCATCCAGCACATTGATCAGTATCCAATCTGTCTGTCCGCCGACATGCAAAAAGAACAGATGTTTCTTTCTGCCATCTTCATCCTTCATGATGACGTAACCGGTCTTGTCGCTTTGCTGCCTCAACTGCTCGAGTGCCGCATCGAATAACGGGCAGGGCTCGCCCGCCAAGATATTGTGGCGGCCTGTCACCAGAAAACGTTTCGTGGAAGAATAGACCTTCCCCTGGTTCATGATACCGTCTATCCAGTCAAGCGAAAGGTCTGCATCGACAACGGCAGCAATTTTGCCATGGTTGTCGCTAACGGCAACACCATAGGTGGTGATCTTCGCCTTCGCACCGTCTTTGTCCAAATAAGGCTCACACCAGTGACCACGGCCTTTGGCTATTGTAATCTTGAAGAACTCCATTTCTGTGTAGTCGTGATCGGACGAGCCCAATTGCATAGACTCGATTGTCCCATCACTACGGCGCACGGAATACGGCTCATACAAGCGGCCTATTTGAGGATAATAGTAGGGAACACACGAGACAGAACTACCCAGAATGGCCGGGTTATGCTCCACCAATTGACGCGTCACCCTTAACAACGAGTCCGGTTCAGCAAGGTCATCAGTCACTACCCAAGCCATGTTTTCCACAATCACCTCCACCTTAGACAGCTGGTTGCGGATGCTGAGAGAGATGGCATTCATCTCCCGGTCCATCAGTCGCGTTACTGTCCGCTCAATGATGTTCTGGGCAGAGTAGTACAACACTCCTGTCGATAACTCCAACAGCAGTGCTGCAACAATGATAATCGTCAGGCTGGTATTAGCTTTTATGAGGTTCCAGAACCGGGTCCACCAGTTACCTTTGGCAGTTTTCTTTGACATTCGTCTTTACGTTATTTCTGGTCGTAGGCGTGCTTGGGGTAATCAACAGTGTAGTGCAGACCGCGGCTTTCCTTGCGCTCAATGGCCTGGCGGGTGATGAGGTAGCCGACGTTGACCATATTGCGGAGTTCGCAGATGTCCTTGGAAGCTTTCACTCGCTTGAAAAGTTCCTCGGTCTCTTCGTAGATGATGTCCAGACGGGTCCAGGCACGATGCAAGCGCAGGTCACTGCGGACAATGCCGACATAGTTCGACATGATTTGTCCGACCTCTCTCATATCCTGTGCTATGAGCACCTTCTCCTCATTGGTCATCGTGCCTTCATCGTTCCACTCGGGCACCTGTTCGTTGAATGAGTAGTCATCAATGTGAGCGATGGAGTGCTCTGCAGCTTTGTCGGCATATACGACGGCTTCGATGAGGGAGTTACTGGCCAGACGGTTGCCGCCGTGCAGACCGGTACAGGAGCATTCGCCAACGGCGTAGAGACGGTTGATGGTGGACTGTCCATTCAGATCGACCTTGATACCGCCGCACATGTAATGGGCACAGGGCACCACGGGAATATACTGCTTCGTGATATCAATTCCGATACTCAGGCACTTGGCGTAGATATTGGGGAAGTGATGTTTGGTCTCCTCGGGATCCTTGTGGGTGACGTCAAGGCATACGTGATCGATGCCGTGAATCTTCATCTCCTTATCGATGGCGCGGGCAACGATATCGCGGGGAGCGAGAGAGAGGCGCTTGTCGTACTTCTGCATGAACTCCTCGCCATTGGGCAGACGCAAGATGCCACCGTAGCCACGCATGGCCTCCGTGATAAGATAGGCGGGATGAGTCTCTGCAGGATTGTAGAGTGCTGTGGGGTGGAACTGCACGAATTCCATGTCCTTCACGATACCTTTAGCACGATAAACCATCGCAATGCCGTCGCCCGTCGCAATATTCGGATTCGTGGTGGTGGCATAGACGGCACCCGTACCTCCTGTTGCCATCAGGGTGACACGCGAGAGGAAGGTGTCGATTTTCTGGGTGTCGGGATCAAGGACATAAGCACCATAACACTCTATGTCCGTCATGTGACGATTCACCTCGCGACCCAGATGGTGCTGAGTGATGATTTCTACAGCGAAGTGGTTCTCGAGAACGGTGATACGCTTGTTGCGACGCACGGCACGAATGAGTCCCTGCTGGATCTCATGACCGGTGTCGTCGGCATGATGCAAGATGCGGAATTCGCTGTGTCCGCCCTCGCGGTGAAGGTCGAACTCCCCGTCCTCATTGCGGTCGAAGTTCACGCCCCATTTGACCAGGTCGGCAATGCCCTTAGGTGCGTTGCGCACCACTTGTTCTACGGCAGCAGGATCGCTGATGAAGTCGCCGGCAACCATCGTGTCTTGAATATGTTTCTCGAAGTTGTCCACCTTGAGGTTGGTGACACTGGCAACGCCGCCCTGTGCCTTGTCGGTATTCGCCTCGTCGATAGTGGTCTTGCAGATGAGCGCTACCTTGCCCTTGCCGCTCTGAGCGACCTTCAGTGCATAACTCATTCCGGCCACGCCCGAGCCAATAATGAGGAAGTCGAATTTGCGAATCACGGTTTATATCTAATTATGGTTTATAAGACTAGTATGCTGCCGCCGAACGGCTTATTTCGAAAAACAGCAACTTAGGAGTGACCATAAGTTGCTGATTTTCTGCGTGGACCAGCTAGGGCTTGAACCTAGGACCTCCAGATTATGAGTCTGTTGCTCTAACCAACTGAGCTACAAGTCCATCGTTTGTGGCTGCAAAAGTAGTGCAAATTCGGCGAACTGCCAAATAAAACGTCAACTTTTTGCTTTCGGAGGCGTTCTGCAGCGTGAAATATGGCTGTTTCGTCGGTTTTTGGCTACTCTTCAAGGGTGTCGAGGTGTGCGAGTGTCTGCAGTCGTCGCATAGCGGCAGCATCGTCCTTGGGACAGATCATCAGCACACCCTCTTGTTCGGTAATAACGAAGTTATCGAGTCCACTGATAACGGCCAGATGACCACTGGGCAGACGGACGAGGTTGCCCGAAGCATTGTCGAAAAGGGCATCACTGTGCACGCAGACATTGTCGCGACCGTCAACATGGATATCTGTGGGGGGAACTGGGGTGTTCCTGCGCTGGGAGTAGACGGCGTCGGTGCCTATTGTCTGCCACGTTCCTATATCAGCCCATCCGAAATGACAACGCTGTACGTAGCGGTGCTCTGTGTGTTCGAGCAACGCGTATTCCAGCGAGAGGTTGGGCAGGGCGGCATAACAGGCGGGAGCAATGTCCGTGGTGGCGGTGGAGCCCAGGTTGATGAGTTCCGGGAAGTCATCGCGGTACTCTGGCACGTGTTTGATGATATTGTTGATCATGTAGGGGGCACCAAAGGCAAAGAGACCCGTATTCCACAGGAACTCTCCGCTCTCCATGAAGATGCGTGCGAAGTCCTCGCCAGGCTTCTCGGTGAAGGCTTTCACCTTGAAGATATTGGGCGAGCGACGGGCTGGCTCTCCGATTTGCACATAACCATAGCCTGTCTCTGGGCGAGTTGGGCTGACTCCAAGGGTGATTACTCCCTCGTTCGTACTGACGATTTCCAGTGCGTGGAGGACGTCCTGTTCGAAAGCATTCTTATCGAATATTTCCTGGTCTGAAGGAGAAACAATGATTCGGGCATCAGGACAAATGTTGGCGATAGCGCTGGTGCCCCAGGTGACAGGTGCCAGAGTGCCGCGGCGAACGGGTTCGGCCAGAATCTGGTGGCGCGGTAACTGCGGCAACTGCTCATGTAGCAGTGGCAGGTAGTTTACCTGAGTGGAAACGAAGATATTTTCAGGTCTAATGAACTCTGCAAAGCGGTCGTAGGTCTGCTGGATAAGTGTTCTACCGGTACCTGTGAAATCAAGATATTGTTTGGGACTTTTCTCTCGGCTGGTAGGCCATAGTCGGCTGCCGAGTCCTCCTGCTAATATGAGGCAATAATTGTTTTCTGTTAGGCTCATGTAACGTGATTTTGTTCGATATTTTTGGCTAAGGTACGTTGTTTTCATCATTCTTGCAAACATCTTGAGTTATTTTTGTAGAAAATGAAGAGTTTTTCAGAGAAAATAACTACTTTTGCAGAGTCAAGGTGTCAAACCTCGTCAAAATCCTACGAAAATGGACGTAAGAATAGAAGAAAGTTGGGGTCGACGCTTGTCCCCAGAATTTGCGAAGCCCTATTTCGCCGAATTAGCGGCTTTCGTACGTCAGGAATACGGTAGCGGAGAGTGCTACCCTCCAGGGCGTCTTATCTTCAATGCCTTTGCCCAGACGCCCTTCGAGCAAGTGAAGGTCGTCATCCTGGGTCAAGACCCTTATCACGAGCCTGGCCAGGCAATGGGGTTGAGTTTCTCGGTTCCTGATGGAGTAGAACTCCCTCCCTCGCTGAAGAACATCTATGCTGAAATCCAGAGCGAGTTCGGACGACCGGCACCCCGCTCAGGCGACCTCACACGATGGGCTCGTCAGGGAGTGTTGCTGCTGAACGCCACACTCACTGTGCGTCGCGGGCAGGCAGGTTCACATCAACGTCGCGGTTGGGAAGTATTCACTGATGCGGCCATTCGTGCGCTGGCAACAGAGCGCGAGCATCTGGTATTCCTATTGTGGGGAAGCTATGCGGGCGCCAAGGCTCAGTTCATAGATGCCCAACGCCATCTCGTTCTGCGTTCCGCCCATCCCTCTCCCCTCTCCGCCTATCGTGGTTTCTTCAACAACCATCACTTCCAACTCTGCAATGATTACTTAATAAGGTGCGGTCAGGCACCGATAGAATGGTAAGTTAACAGTTGAGAAATGGAGAAACAAATCCCAATCCTTGACATCGGAGGCATACTGATCTCTACCTCCATCCTCACAGAATATTTCTGCTGTGACTTGTCGGCCTGCGGCGGTGCCTGCTGCATCGAGGGAGATGCAGGAGCTCCTGTAACCCTCGACGAGGTGGGTGAAATCGAAGCACTGCTGGATGATGCATGGCCGCTGATGTCTGCGCAGGCACAAACCGTCGTCGATCGTCAGGGGGTGGCCTACACAGACCCTGAGGGAGAACTCGTCACCTCCATTGTGGGTGGCAAAGACTGTGTCTTCACCTACTACAATTATCCCCCTTACACCGTCGAGGAGCTTCCTGCGGGCTGCTGTCTCTGTGCCCTGGAACGTGTCTGCCGGCAACGCCAGGCATCTAAAAATCAGAATCACAACGAGATGCAACAAAACACACAGGAGGAGCGTCCCCCCTTCGTGAAGCCCATATCCTGTGCCCTCTACCCCATCCGCGAAAAACATTTCGCTGGCGGCCTCATCGGACTGAACCTCCATCGTTGGGCCGTCTGCGATGCGGCCTTCCGTCGCGGTCGTGAGCTCCAACTCCCCGTCTACCGTTTCCTCCGCGAACCCCTCATCCGCCGTTTCGGGTTGTCGTGGTATAAAGAGCTGGAAACCGTTGCTGCCGAATTCTTCAAGGAAAGTGGCGGAGGGCAGGAAACTGAATAAAAGATAATCATTACTTTATAATTATGAAAAAGTCTTTAACTTTAGCATTGCTGTTCGGCCTGGCCCTCATGGCAAAGGCACAGAGCGAACTCTATCCCAAACACTTCTGTCTGGAAGAAGTCACCCTGCTCGACGGCCCCATGAAGACGGCGATGGAACTGAATTCCCAGACACTGATGCAGTATGATGTGGATCGTCTGCTGACGCCTTATGTGCGGCAGTCGGGCCTGGGTGCCACCACCGATAAACAAAGTCCCTACTACCGTTGGGAACAAAAGCATCCGTCGTTCCCCAACTGGGGCAGCAGCGACTTCAACCTCGACGGTCATGTGGGCGGCCACTATCTCACAGCTCTCTCGCTGGCCTACGCTGCCTGTAGGGATACGGAGATGAAATCACAGCTGAAGCAACGCTTAGAATATATGGTCGGCGTGATGACGGACTGCCAGAGTGCTTATGACGAGAATACCGAGGGACTCTACGGTTTCATCGGCGGACAGCCCATCAACCAATCGTGGAAGGACCTCTATGCTGGCAACACAGCTACCATCCGCAACAACTGGGGGTGGGTGCCATTCTACTGCGAGCACAAGATCCTGGCGGGACTGCGCGATGCCTACATCTACGGAGGTAATGTCGATGCGAAAGAGGTCTTTCATAAGATGGCCGACTGGTGTGTGAACCTCATCAGCAATGTCAGCGAGAACGACCTGCAAAGTTTCCTCGACTGCGAACATGGTGGCATGAACGAGTCGTTGCTCGATGCCTACCAGCTCTTCGGCGATGCAAAATACCTCAAGGCAGCCAAACGCTTCACCCACAATACGATGCTTAATGGTATGCAGACGCTCAACACGACGTTCCTCGACAACAGACACGCCAACACACAGGTTCCTAAGTATATCGGTATGGAACGTATCTTCGAGCAGGATTCGAAGGCTACAAGCTATCGGAAGGCTGCAGAGAATTTCTGGACAGATGTAGCACAGAACCGCACGGTTTGTATCGGCGGAAACTCGGTGAACGAGCATTTCCTGACCATTGCCAACAGCTACCGCTATATCGACCAACTGGACGGACCCGAGTCGTGCAATACTAATAATATGCTGAAGTTATCTGAGATGCTGAGCGACCGGACGGGCGATGCCAGATATGCAGACTTCTATGAGCAGGCGATGTGGAACCATATCCTCTCCACACAAGACCCCACGACAGGCGGCTACGTCTATTTCACCACCTTGCGTCCACAGGCCTACCGCATTTATTCTCAGGTGAATCAGGGGATGTGGTGCTGTGTGGGCACTGGGATGGAGAATCATTCGAAATACGGGCACTTCATCTACACCCACGACGGCAGCGAGACCCTCTACGTGAACCTCTTTACACCCTCGCGGCTGGAGAATGATGATTTTGTCATCACCCAAGAGACGCAGTTCCCCTTTGAACCAAAGTCCACACTCATCGTCGGCAAAGCAGGCACGTATGCTATAGCCATTCGCCATCCGGAGTGGGTAGGCGAAGACTTTGGCATTACGGTCAATGGAACTGCCGTCGACCACACTGCCAAGCACGGCACTGCCTCCTATGTAACGGTGAACCGCACCTGGGCCGAGGGCGACAAGATTGAGGTGTCACTGCCGATGGAAGTCCGTTATGAAGAATGCCCCAACTATACTGACTATATCGCCTTCAAATACGGCCCCATCCTTTTAGCCGCCAAAGTGTCGGCTGAGGGCGAGACACTGCCGAACGAATATGCCGGCGCCGGACGTATGGATCATGCCCCCGGCTCGATGGCTTCTTCAAAGAATCTGCTGACGGCACCACTGCTCATCGGCGAACGCAGTGATGTGCTCGGCCGCATCAAGGCACAGGACCTGTCGAAACTCACCTTCACCATCGATGCCAGCCGCGAAGGCGTGGAGAGTTACAAGTGGACGACGCTGACGCTGCAACCCTTCTACCAGATCCACCACGCCCGCTACTCCTGTTACTGGTATCAGCAGACCGCAGAGAACTTTGCAAACAGTACGATGGCGCAAACCGAAGCGGCTAACGAGGCTCTGCTCGCCCGAACACTCGACTTCGTGGCTCCCGGCGAACAGCAGAGCGAGGCCGGCCATGAGTACAACTACTCCAGCGATTCGAGCACAGGAAACTATAACGGCGAGAAATACCGCGATGCCCGAGCTGGAGGTTATGTGCAGTATTCTTTATTCAATCCCGACGGGGTGAGCGATTCACTCTCCATCCTCTGCCGTTTCACCACTGCCGACCAGGGGCGCAAGGCCACGCTGCTGGTGGATGGGAAGAAGATTGCCACTATCGTGATACCCTCCTCCGTGAGGAATAGTGATAACGGTTTCTATCATGTGGAATATCCCATCCCGGCCTCCCTCGTCACAGATGCCAAGGGGAACGTGAAGACGAAGTTTGTGGTGCGACTGGCCGCATCGGAAGGCACCCTCAATCCCGGGCTCTACTATCTGCGACTGATGAAGGGCTACATCGAGAATGCCAATGCCTACAAGTTCAGGGCACAGGATTGGACCACCGGCGATGCCGGCCGTATTGCAGCGACCAACATCACTTACGACACGGAACGCAATGTCATCAAGGCCAAGAGCACTGGCACGAACAACATCGCACTGACGATGAAATACCAAGATCTGGACTACGATATCGACAAGAGCCAGATTTATCTGGTGGTGCGCGGCACCAGCCTGAGCACAAACTCTGGAGCCTCCTATCTGTGGTGGCTCAACGGCACGAACCGTGGATCACAGGTGGCACCAACAACGAAGAAGACCATCACCGTCGACGGAGAACAACAGGTGGTCATCGCCTGGGATATGAGCAAAAGCGGGCTTTATGACAACTTCTCTGGCGACCGCCCCAGCGTTTGCATGGGACAAACTATCTTCGGACTGACGTCAAAAAACTCCAACGGATCGTGCGAAATCCACGACATCAACTTCGTTGCCAACGTAGAAGACTACATCTCTGAAACCACGCACATCACCGCTGTCACCTCTCCCGACGCTGCCACCACCATCTACACCCTTCAGGGTATTCCCACCCGGAACCCGCATAAAGGCGTGTATATCCGTAACGGAAAGAAATATATCTACTGAACCCGTTGGATAAATACATCATACGGCTATCGTCCTGAGCGGCGCAAGGCTTCCATGAAGATGGATTCAGGCAGCGACTCGTAGCTGCGCAACACGCCCAAGATTCCTTCAGGAAACTTGATTGTCCGCGTGGGGCCTAAATGCATGTCTGCGCCCTCGCCCATCACCTGAGCCAGCTTTATTTTCCTGATGCCGTTGGCATCGCCCTGCAATGCTGTAGACAGTTGCCTGTTAGTCATTCCATACTTCCAATCATTGCATTGGAGGACAACGAACTTCCCGTCAAGCCCCCGTTGTCGCATCAACCCGTCAGCTTCGACATTGAAGGTGAGGGTTTGCATGTCTTCCATCATGACATCACCGCTGACGAAATTAATGCCTGTTGTTGTTCTCCAGCAGAGTTCAGTGAAACGCCCCTTGTGGAAAAGGAGGAAGTTAGAGTCATCGTTGTTGTAGCCGAAGATGTAAGGACTGAAGTCTATGTTCTCCAAGATGTTGCGCGCGAGGAACATATCAGAATAGCTCAAATCATCGTAGCTGAACTTTACATTGTAGAATTGTCGTACGTCGCCATATTTGTACTGTCCCTGACCTCGGAAACCTTCGCCTTCACTCTCAGATTCCTTAACTCCTTGTAAGGCCTGCAGTCGCTGGGCTGCAGCACGGGGTTGCAGCACGACGGGCGTTTCGGGATGCCGCCTGTCGAAGTCCTGTTGCAGGGAGTCGGCCAGGGCACGGAAATCCGAGGCATCGGCGATGGGGGTTCTACTGCGGATGACCCTGTAGCGGAAATCATCGTCGCGGAAGGTGTATCGCTGAGCAGTATGAGCATCTATAGTATAGTGTAGTACTACGGAATCGTAGGGATGTGCAAAGGCAAAGTCGCTGTCGATGTAATCATCGTTAGTTTTAAAGAAATACGACTTGCCATTTTCGAAGATTTCCCATCCGAGCACGACGGCATCAAACTTGAATCCTCCGATGAATGCCCTCTTGGCCTTGTCGGAGCCAACCTTGCAGGGGAGGATGAGATAGGTCTTGTCGTTTTCCTCTTCTATGTTGTTGGTGAGGGATAGGTCTACGCTGCTACGCTGTTCCTTGACGGTGGCTGTATAGCGTTCGTGCTCGCGTTCGGTCAAATAAATCATATGGAAAAGGAATCCTATCTGCTCTTGAGTTCCCACAGGCAACTGTAACTGTAAGAGCCGACTGGTGTGGGTGGCAGGGTCGTGGCGCATGACGACTACGGTCTTCTCTGTCATAGCCTTGCGGATGATTTCAAAGCTGAGAAGGTTGCGTCGGTAGCCTCCTGAGGTGGTGGGGATTGGGTACTGCCAGTCACCATAGCGCACAATGAGATCTCCAGTGCGCAGGCCGCATTGGTAAGCGAGGGAGTCGGTGAGTTCGATGCAAAAGGCTTTATAGAGTTTGCTCTTAAATTCCTTGCGACCTTCAGCAGTATTGGGGATGGTGTCGCCGTGTTCGTCATAGTAATAGGGGTCGCCGAGGACGTTGACACAATAGATGACGGCATTGTCCCAGTCACCCGTCATCACATAGCTGGGCTCGCCGAACTCATTGATGCCACTCCACGAGGTATTGTTGCCCTGGACGTTTATAGACTTGCGGACTTGGTAGTAGTGGGCGTCGGTCTTGAAGGTGCGGCCGAGGGCTCCGAGGCTGTCAAAATTGATAAGACTCTCTACCTGCGAACAGTCTTCGCTGAGGAGCTGGCCGTACTTGCTCGAAATAAGGCCGTCCTCATAGTTCGTGGTGACTCTTCGGCGCGCCACGGAGTCCACTTCGATAGAACGAATGAGCTGTTGGCCGTCGTACTCGCAGTCGGAATAGGTCCTGTGAATGAGGTCGTGGGTATAGATATCTGCATTATATGATCTCCAACCACTATCCTCTATGGGCATCGGCTGACCGTCGATGTCGAAGTATCTTTCTTCCCTCGTGGTGAAGCCTGGCTGCTCCCGATAGGTGGTCGTATGTTTATGATAGTAAAGCCGCCTAATGGGTGTCATATCTAAGTTGTAGTACTCATCGGAAATCATCCTGCGACGATTGTCATAGTGTTCAAGGTTGATATACTCGTCGTCGTAGTGGAAAATGCTATCGCAGAGGGGAGTACGGACATAACGGTAGGTGAGCACAGAATCGACGCCGTTGGGCGAGGTGTATTTTACTTCCCAGACTTTTGTCTCTCCCTCATAGCGAGCTCGGGTGATGCACTCTCCGGATCTCGTGAGCAGGCTGTCGGACTCCAGCTCGACAAGGTAGAGGGTGTTGCCATTTTCATTGAGTTCTCTTTGCCACATGGCATTCTGGCCGCTTGGGCCTGCCAGCCGACCGTCCAAGCCCTCGGCGCGCATGGAGGAGGTGTTGCCGTAAAGTGTATGGGTGTAGATATAGCGATGAATGCCTCCTGTGATGGTGTCGGGGTTCCAGTCGGCGTCGTAGAAGGTCTTCGATTCCATGTTGCCCCAACGATCATAGGTGTAGCGGGCACGAATCATATCCTCGGTGTCGGCGTCCTTCTTCTTCGACATGCGTTGTGGTTGACCGTACTGGTCAATACAGGTGGATTCCATCATCCGTCCATTGGAGTCGTAAACATACTGCCAGCCACAGTTGCCGCAGTTGTCGATGATGGGGTTTCCCAACGCGTCGGCCGACATGGTCTGAATGGTATTGCCATGAGCATCGCGTGTCCAAAGCTGAAAGAATGCATCGTCGCCGTTGCGCTTCAGCTGGCCCTTCTCGTCCATGAAGGTGATCTGGCATTCATAGCCGTTGTCGTCGAGTGTGACACCAATGTGGGTGCAACTCTCGTCCTTGCGCAGATGAGCCAAAGCTCCATAGGCATCAGTGTAGTGGCCGATGATTTGATTCTTGGAAACTGATGTGGGGAAGTACTGGAGCACGAGTTCGCCGTCGTCGTCGTACATATTTTCCTGGACGACGACCCCGTTGCGATAGATTAACTCAAACTGGCAGATATTCTTCAGTTTCCAGGTCCAATCACTGGAGATGCCGTTGTCACTGCCAAAGGGATTGGCGAGAATGGGGCCATAGGAATTGTTAGCCAACTTGCCCCAGGGGTTGAGGACCTGCATGTGGGTGAAGGGTGCCGTGAGAGGCAGTCCGGCAGGGCGCATCAGTTTAACGTAGCGCCATCGGTGACGGATATCTTCCGGAGTCAGCTTTGGTCCCACACCCTGCCAGAAACCGTACTTGTTCACCACACTGGCATAGCACTCATAATAATAGTTGCTGACATCAGGGAAGGACTTCACCTTGATGCGGATGCTGTCAGTGTCACCAAAGAGATTGTCGCCTTCTTTCGAAGTGGAGGCAACAGAAGTGGTAGCGGTTTTCTGCTCGCCCGCGTCCAGTTTATTGAGGAACTGTTTTTCCTTGGAATCCTCTTGTGAAAACGCTGTCAGGGAGAGTAACACAAAAAGGGCAAAAACACTATTTCTCATATCGCGCTAATTATTTCAAGTTCAAAGAATTTTGCAGATGTTGCATTTCTGCTTCTGTAAAGTAGACGGGATAGTGCTCCATACCCTCCTCTCCTGCCTGTGGATGGAAGGTAAGGAGTTCGTAGTATTTCCGGTTCGAAGCAGATGCCGATGTTGCCTTCAGGGGGCGGGCCACCGTCACCTCGCCTGCATTTATAGAAAGGAGGAGATCTCCGTCGCGCAGCCCGCAGCGATAGTATGTGCCTTTGGTGTCTGTGATATGAAGATAATCCACCTTCCGGCTTTGGTCTACTTTGTCTGCCGAATACTTGTAGGTTCCCACTCCATAAACTGTGAAGTCTTCGCCCTCCACCTTTATTTCATCGCCGGGAACCACTGCTCTCTGTATTTCCCACGTGTTATAGGTAATCAGCGATTCCTCGCCGAATTCATTGACAGCTTTGGCAGCTATAATCTCTCCTTCAAAGTTGCGTATGAACTTCTTGCGATAGTAACAGAGTCTATTGTCGTCCCAAGCAGGATAGCGGATGATGTTTCCGTCGAGTCCGATGACGTGTTGACCCACGATTAGTCCGTTCTCTATCTCGTTCTCTATCGAGAGAGTGCGCCGTCCGAGGCTGTCCGTGACAATCCTGCGCCAGGGTATACTATCGGCATTATATATGGTTCGCTCCTGCCGCTGCACAAACAGGCGCCCAGTACTCTCGTCTACAGCACGATAGGTGTTGTCAATTTCTGTTGTATCATTACGCCGCTTCTCGCTGATGATCAGCTGGTGATAGTTTGTTGAAGGAGAATTCACAGGTATCAGCGATGAAAGACTTTTACCTCCATAATACGAAATGGTAGTGACAGAATCGCGGTATTCATGCACCTCACGACGGTACCTCATCATGTCATAGACATTGAATTCCGTGCGTTCTAGAAGCTTTCTGGAGTCTTCAGCATATGTACATGTCACGCGGCCCACTAACCGACCTGTCGGAGCCGTGGAATAGGTGCTGTTATCCGTGAGGTTACCGTCAGAATCATAGGAGAACGTGCGGAAGAACTTGCCGCTTACCCGTTCCGAACGGTAAACCTGCTGCCCATTCTCGTCGAAGCGGAGCGTGTCGTTTCTGCCTGGAACGGTGTAGATGACATAGTCCGGCCCATATTCAGCCTGAGCATTGGTGGCTTTCGTCCAACGCATGAACTTGTCGAATTCTGTGAACTGTAGAGCCTTTTGCGAAATAGAATCGCCATACTCGTCCAAGGGAGTGATGACGATGGTATGCCCGTCGGCAGGGTCATACTGATAGGTATAACCATAGGCCTGTCGGCTGTTGCGCTGGGGTGTTCCCGATTCGCTGAAGAATTGCTTCCTTACGAAGAGGCCGTCTCGCACGGTAATGCGAATGCGGTCTGCTCCATTTCCCCTGACGCGCAGCGACTTGCCTTCTGCGTCGAGATAATTCATCCACAACGTCTGCGCAGAGTTCTCGTCTGTCTGTTCGCCAGTCCTATAATACTGAATGGAGTAGACGACGTTTCCTTTGATATCATAGGCCGTCTGACGGGAGATATTGCCTTCTGCGTCTGCCGCAAAGCGCCACATTGTCGCGCGCAACTGCATCTTGGCAAAAGAGCGGGTGGCGGCATCGACTTCACTTTCCGTCTCGGCCAGCGACACCAATGGAGACTCCATCAGCTTATTCGTCGTGGGATTACCTTTGCCGTTCAGGACTTCGACCTGGTAGTAGGGATGATGGTACTTCATGCCCATCAGACTTAAGGAGGGCAAGCGCCCCCGGCGCGTCAGGCGATAATGAATAACCATCTGTTTTTTATCATCATTACTCAGTTCTTTGCCCAGTCCCACGGGCCAGCCATTCATCGTGGTGATATTGCCATAATAGGTGCTGTAGGGACGATAGATGAGATACCACACAGCCAGGAACGTTAGCGCCAGCATTGCCAGTGTCAGGATCATTGCCCTCATGCGTTTCCGGTTCCGTCGTCTGATCTCGCGAGCTTCTGCCTGCAGTCTTTCCTTTTCCTCTGCAGCCTTCCGCTCTACTGCCTTGCGCTTGTTCTCCTCTTCTTCCAGTCGTCTTCTGTTCTCTTCTTCCTGTTGCCGCCGTTCCTCCTCCTGCTCCTTCAGCAGTGCCCGCAGTTCCTTGTGCGCTTTCACCACAGGACAGAGGATATCGTGGACGAGTTCTATACGGAGGTCGCCGGCATAGTTGAACTGGCGGAGGATTTTCTTCTCGTTGCATAGGCGTGAGATCTCCTGCTGAGTGAGGTGCTTCGAGGCTAAGGCATCAAAGATAGTGACGTTTTCGCGGCGGCCCTGACCGTTGAGCAGCTTGTCTTCGAGGTATTCTACGCTGTCGTCAGAGAGTTCTGAGATAGCGTCGCTGTAGAAATCTGCAATGATTTCGCCACCTTTCTGTTCCACCAGATTGGCAGTGATAACATCACCGGTGCAGGCATCATAGAGGCGGTTCAGGTAGAGCGAGAGCACAGCGCTGTCCACCTCCACTTCGGGCACGCCATCGAGGTCGAAGTCCGTGCGTCCGGTCACCTTTTCCAATATCAGCTTGGCCACAGGCTTGCTGATGAGGCCGGGGATGGGGCGGAGGATGATTTGCGCGGCCTGCTCATCATTGATTGGACGCAGGCAGTAACGGTTCTGCTTCAGCGAAGGAATGGCAGCCGTGAAGTATTCGAACTCTGAAAGGAAGTCCTCGCGAATGGTGAAGACGAAGTGGATGTCGTTATCCTCCACGAAGTCAGGCAGCCCGCTTTCCGTGCCCAGGTCCAGCGAGTCGAACAGCGCTCCGAAGTTATTAGCGTCCACCACCTTCATCTCGTTCACATCCGTCGGTGCCTGCATCATATCATTTTGCAGATAGGCGGGAACGATGTCGTTGAGCTGGTCGGCGAGTTCTGCGAAGAACTGCTTCTTCCGCTGCGAGTCACCCTGTAGGGTGAAGATTTCCTCGAACTGGTCGAAGATGATCAGCAGCTTCATCCGCTCGCCGTTGGCCTCGTGGAAGGTGTGGCGATGGAAAAATTCATAAAGCGACTCGCGCGCAAGATCTTTACAAGGTATGACCTCCCTCACCACGCCAGCTCCGATGACCGCCTTGATCTGCGAGAGGTAGGACTGCGGCTCCTTATGGTCCAGTCGCACGATGAAGGGCCGATAGCCGAAGCGGCGCGCTGCCGGGAGAATACCGGCATTCAGTATCGAAGACTTACCGATACCGCTCTTACCGTAGAGTAGCGTGTCGGTATCATTGATGACACATTGCGTCAGGTCGCGGATGTCGTCATCGCGGCCATAGAGGATTTCACCTTCCTGATAGGACTGCAGTCCCAACCAGGGATTCTTTCTTTTCCTTTCTTCCATCGTTCGTCAGTCTTTGTTCATCGTGTGAATGATTTGCTCTGCGGCCTCTTCCAGGTTCTCGCTGGAGTCAAAGAAGATGGCGTTGTGCTGCTGCATCTTTTCAGGGATGGCGGCCCGATAGAAGTCAAACCCCTTCTGCGCCAGGGGGATGATATAGGTGCGTCCCATGCTGATGGCCACCTCGATGGCAAGGTCCCACTCGTTACGATAGACGTGCGACTGGCCCTTTTCCTTCGAGATATTCTCCGAGAGGATGGGCACAAAATACTTCGCCGTACGGATGGCCTTGCGGATCTCATCCATAAAGTTGCCGCCACTGGTCAGGTTATGCTTGTCGAACCAGACGCGCTTGCCCTGGGCCGTCAGCGCTGCATACAGCGCTTCAGCCACCTCCTTGTCGCTGCGCGAGTAGGAGATGAAGACATCCATGTTCTCCTCTGGCTGGTCGAATTTCACCTGCTCGTTCTCCTGCAGCTTCTGTCCCAGCCGCGTGATAATCTGGTCGATGACGTCCGATGGGTTCTGCTTCGTAAACGTCTCTGTCCGCTCCAGGAAGTTGATGAGCGACTCGTCCACGTGGTCATACGCTAGCATCCCCTGCCCCATATTCGACTTGCGCATCGAATACCAGATGAAGCGGAACAGCCAGTCGCTGTAGTTGTTGCCCAGCATCAGCAGATACTTGTCCTTCAGCTCGCTGAAGAGGTTCTTCGGGCGCGCCTTGTTGTCGTTAGAGAGCCACGAAGAACAGAAATCCAGCATGTCAACATCCGTCAGCACATATTTCTGCACACCCTCGCCCACCTTTCCGAACATATAATACACGGTGGGCTTGCGTAGGTCGGCGCCGCTCTTGATATCGTGGTTCTCGGTGGGGTTGTTGTTGAAGCGCATCACCCGCAGTTCGTCACCCCATATGGTCTGCATCGTCTGTTCCACGATGGGCGTGAAACTCGTAGTGATGACGAACGGGAACTGGCGGATGCTTAGCAGGCGCTGCAGACGGCGCGAAGGCGGAAAACGATTCGCGGCGAAGAACTTGTTCACCTGATAATAGATGTCCATCTTCTTGTTCGCCTTCGCGTAGTCCGGGTCGTAGATCAGCTCCGAAAAGCTGTGTGGATGCGATGTCAGACGGAACGTCTTCGCGATGCCGTCCACCAGCAACTGATGCGGATTCACATTGTTGTCGATGAGCATATCGGCTCCGACCACAGGTATCACATTACCATCGATAATCTGTTGGATAAGTTTATCCCATAGGGGCTCGTCCTTATCCGTATCGAGGAAGATGTCGTTGAAATTGAAGGACATCGTGTCCATCATTTGCGGGTTGTTGTCGTTCATCGTCTTCAGTTTGAGTTAATTCAGTTTACAGAGAGGGGGCATTCAGTTCAGAGAAAGGGACATTAAGCTCTGTTGAGCACCCCTTTTGCTGCTGTTTTCCAGTTTTCTGGGGACAAAAATACAACTATTTTTTTTTTCTCGTCATCTTTTTACCAATTTTTTCATCATTTGTCCCCTTCTACGCTGCAAAAGAGCCTACTCATCTATTGAAAAGAGGACTTCTTTTCCCTATTTCTATCAGTTTTTGTGGAAATACTCCATAAATTGAATACATCAATCTAAAAAGAATTGTATGCAAAGCCGCAAGACCTCATACAATCTAAAATAATAATCCATCTAACGCGGCGGCAGGCGTATTACGTCCTTTCGTTTGGGCTGAGACGTATATATGTCTTTACCATTATGAAAGGAAAGGGAGCAGGAAACGAATTGTCGACAGGGTCATAATGTACATAAACCCCGCCGTGTCTGAAGTGACGCGGCGGGGCGATTTGCTTTTTTCTGATAAATATAGGGGACGTTTACTTCTTGAAGAGGAGCTGGGCCATCTGATAGAGACTGCGACGCCAGGTGAGGAACTCGTGGGCGGTGCCCTGAGAGACGTAGCCTACTGCGTTGTAGCCTGCATTCTGGAGGGCTGCCGTGGTCTCGCGGATGCCGTCGGGATTCTCCTTGCTGCCGCAGCTCTGGAAGATGAGGCGGGGCTGGGGCTTGTCCTTGAGGTCATCGGGAGCGTAGGTGCCACCGCTGAGGAGACCGTAGTAGCCGAAGGTTTCGGGACGGCGGGTGGTGATGAGCTTGGTCTCGAAACCGCCCATGGAGAGGCCTGCCATAGCGCGGGAGTCGCGCTTAGCAACGGTGCGGAAGTGGCTGTCGATATAAGGCACGAGTTCATCGACGAGGACGGTTTCGAAGTCCTGAGCGGTGAATTCGCCCAGACCGCCGAAGCGGATCTCGTTGGTCATACCGTAGGTCATGACGATGATGAAGGGCTGGCACTTACCTTCGGCGATGAGGTTATCCATAATAAGGTTTGCGTGACCCTGGTTGCTCCATGCGGTCTCGTCCTCGCCCCATCCATGCTGGAGGTAAAGTACTGGGTACTTCTTCTTATCGTTGCCGTAGGTGGGCGGGGTGTAGACGAAGGCGCGACGAACCTGCTGGGTGCTCTGGCTCCAGAAGAGAACCTGCTGCACGTTGCCATGAGGCACGTTCTTAGTGGCATAGAAGTCACGGTCGTGGGCGGGAATCTCGATGCCACTCTCCCAACGGGTGCTGCCGTAGTAGTTGTTGGCGCCCGGGTCGTTGACGACACCGCCGTCGATGGTGAGATGGTAGTAGTGGAAGCCTTCATCCATCGGGCCAGCGGTCTGTCCTACCCAAGAGTTGTCGTAAGTCTGGTGAAGCTGTGTGCCGCCGCTGCCGCCGAGGCCGAGGCTAACGACAACAGACTGTGCATCGGGAGCCTCAACACGGAAGCGGACAATACCCTGGGAGTTCACCTGGGGATAGTCGCGACCGGGCTGGTTCATTTCAGAGGGCTTGAAGTCCTCCTTCACGTCGGGATTCTCGGGGAAGGCGAGGGCGGCATTGAAGGGCGGGCGCTGTTGCTGCTGGGGACCGCGGCGACGACGCTGTCCCTGCTGACCCTGATCTCCCTGAGGACGGGGACGGGGAGCGGGCTTCACGGGCGGTGCCCAGAGGGGATCGCTCATGTTCAGGACGGTCTGGTAGGCCTGCTTGGGCTGGTAGTCGGAGTCGAAGAGGAGGGGATAGTTACGGGCACCGAGCCAGGAGTCACGATCAGAGAGGTTCCAGAAGGTGACGTTGTCGATGACGTCCTTGTGCTTGCGCAGAGCGCGGAAGATGCGAGCATACTGGTCGGAGAGGTGCTGCTTGAGGGAGTCGCTGACTTCCATGCCTTCCTGGCTGAAGCGCAGCTGACCACCCATCTCCTCGTTGGCGCGGACGTCGAGCTCAGTGACGTGAATATGGCTGACAACCTGCTTGTAGAGGGTGATGGCAGCATCAATCTCGTCTTCCTTGGGACCATAGATATTATAGTGTCCCTGCATTCCGATACCATCGATGGGCACTCCGTTGTCCTTCATTTTCTTCACCATCTCGAAGATGCGACGGCTCTTGACGGGGTCGGTCTCATTGTAGTCGTTGTAGAAGAGGAGGGCATTGGGGTCGGCCTCACGGGCATACTGGAAAGCCTTGGCGATGAACTCGTCGCCAGCAATCTGGTACATGGGCGACTGACGGTAGGGGTCCTCAGCGTTCTTGTCGTCGGTCATTGCCTCGTTGACAACGTCCCATGCATAGACGATGTCCTTATAGCGTCCTACGACGGTATGGATATGGTCGCGCATGCGGCGGAACATCTCTTCCTTGGGGAGGAGGTTGCCAGCAGCATCCTTGTAGATCCATTCGCCGATCTGTGCGTGCCACATGAGGCAGTGTCCGCGCAGACGGATGCCGTTCTCGCGGCAGAAGTTGGCGATGCGGTCGGCATTGTTGAAGTTGAACTGACCCTGACGGGGTTCAGTGGGCTGGGGCTTCATGTCGTTCTCCGCCGTGATACTGTTGAAGTTCTGGAGAATGAGCGCCTGCTGGTCAGGGTTAGTGACGTTGCGCTGGTTGACCGCTACGCCAATGGTGAAATAGTCTTTGTAGGCATCCTTGAGTCCCTGTGCCCAAGTGCCGGCGCTGCCCGCAAGAAGGAGCATGGCCAAGAAGGTGAATTTCTTCATGAGTTTTTGAGTTTTTAGGGTTTTGAGTTTGTGGGATTATGAGTTATTGGAATTGTTAGCAGGTGATGTAAATCGGGGGCAAAGGTACGACTAATCTTATGATTAGGTATAAACATTTGTCTCAAAAAGTCGTGTCTATGTTGCAAAACGAAGCTGTTATATCATTTTTTCGACATTTTCTTTGTCCTTTCGTGAAAAAGGTCGTACCTTTGCAGCGTTTTTGAGAATTGAAAATTAAAAAACTGAGATATTTTTTAAAACAAAGCAATTATGAAAGATTTTCTGAAGTATGTGTTTGCAACGGTCGTCGGTATCGGCTTGGCCACGTTGCTGATGTTTGTGGTATTCTTCGTGTCGATTATCGGCATGGCAGCCAGTGAGGGTGCTACTGCTCCCGTAAAAAAGAACTCGGTATTGCGCATTAACCTGAGCGGCTCGTTGGAAGAGCGCAGCGACGGTCAGGATCCGTTATCCATGGCAATGTCCGGCCTGATGGGCGGCGACAATGGTGTGCTGGCTCTGGATCAGTTGCTGGAAGCCGTTGAGGAGGCTGCCACCAACGACAAGGTTGAAGGTATCTACATGGAGATTGGTTCTTCGTTCGGCGGTACTCCCGCCATGATGCAGGAACTGCGTCAGGCACTGGTGAAGTACAAGGAGAGCGGCAAGTGGATTCTCACCTATGGCGACATCTACGCGCAGGGTGCTTACTACCTCGCTTCGCTGGCCGACAAGATTGTGCTGAACCCCAAGGGTATGGTGGACTGGCACGGACTTGGCGGCTCTCCCGTGTTCTATACCGACGTGATGAAGAAGGCTGGTGTCAAGATGCAGGTCTTCAAGGTCGGTACGTTCAAGAGCGCTGTGGAGCCCTACATCAACACCGAGATGAGCGCCCCCAACCGCGAACAGGTGACCTCGTACCTGAACAGCATCTGGGGACAGTTTTTAGCTGAGGTGGGCGAGAGCCGCGGACTGACAGCTGACCAGCTGAACGCCCTCGCTGACACGATGCCTGCCCTGCAACCCACAGAATTTGCACTGGAAAGCGGCCTTGTTGACACCCTCGCATACATCGACGGCTTCAAGGAAATGCTGCGTACGCGTCTGGGTCTGAAAGAGAAGAAGGACATCAACTTCGTGTCGCCCGCAGACCTCGTGGCCGAAGCCGACAAGAAGGACGAGAAGGCCCGCATCGCTGTGTACTATGCCTTTGGTGACATCGTGGATCACGCCGATAGCAATCCCATCACGGGTGGCGGCGCCACAATCGAGACGATGCCCACCATCCGTGAACTGCAGAAGCTGCGCAAGGACGAGAACGTAAAGGCTGTGGTCATCCGCGTGAACTCTGGCGGCGGCAGCGCCTTCGCCAGCGAACAGATCTGGCACGAAGTGGAGCTGCTGAAGGCCGAGAAGCCCGTCGTCATCTCCATGGGCGGTATGGCAGCCAGCGGTGGTTACTATATCAGCTGCGGCGCCAACAAGATTCTGGCAGAACCCTCCACGCTGACGGGTAGCATCGGCATCTTCGGTATGATTCCCGACTGCTCTGAGCTGATTCAGGACAAGCTGGGCTTCCACTTCGACGTGGTGAAGACCAACAAGTATTCTGACTTCGGCGGCGGTGACGTGATGGGTCTTTCTGCACGTCCGTTCACAGCAGACGAGGCAGCACTGATGCAGGCTGAAATCGAACGTGGCTATGACCTCTTCATCAGCCGCGTGGCAGCAGGTCGCGGTATCTCCAAGGACAGCGTGGATGCCATCGGACAGGGTCGTGTATGGACTGGCGAACAGGCCATCAAGATTGGTTTGGTCGATCAGCTGGGTAACCTCCAGGATGCTATTGCCGAGGCCGCCAAGCTGGCAGAACTCGAGAAATACTCCACCGACAGCTATCCCGCTCCCGCCAACTTCATGGATCAATTCCTGAACAAGAAGAAGGAGAGCTACTTCGACGCTCACCTGCGTGCAGCCCTGGGTGATTTCTACCCCATGCTCGGCACCATGCAGTGGATGATGCAGAACCGTCGCATCGACCAGTGCATCTACGCGCGCGTACCTTATTATATGAATATACGATAGAAAACATTGTGCTCAATAATGGCAGATAGTTTGAACATTCAAGAGTTGGAGCAAGTGGTAGTCCGCTTCTCCGGCGACAGCGGCGACGGTATGCAGCTCGCCGGCAACATCTTCTCCACGGTCTCGGCTACCGTGGGCAACAGTATCTCTACATTCCCCGACTACCCCGCAGATATCCGTGCCCCGCAGGGCTCGCTGACAGGCGTGAGCGGTTTCCAAGTACATATCGGCGCAGGCAAAGTCTATACTCCTGGTGACCAGTGCGACGTGCTGGTGGCCATGAATGCTGCCGCCTTTAAGACGCAGCTGCGCTACGCCAAGCCCAACGCCACCATCATCATCGATACCGACTCCTTCACGCAGAAGGACCTGGATAAGGCAGAGTTCAAGACTGCCGACTACATCGCCGAGATGGGCGTAGATCCTGATCGCGTCATCGCCTGCCCCCTCACCACAATGGTGAAGGATGCACTGGCCGACAGCGGTATGGACGTGAAGAGCGTCCTCAAGTGCCGCAATATGTTCGCACTGGGTCTCGTCTGCTGGCTCTTCAGCCGCGACCTGGACGTGGCCTTCAACTTCCTGCGCGAAAAGTTCGCCAAGAAGCCGGCGATTGCAGAGGCTAACATCAAGGTGATTCAGGCTGGCTACGACTACGGCCACAACACCCACTCCTCCGCCATGAACGTCTATCGCATCGAGTCGAAGACAAAAGTGCCTGGACGCTACATGGATATCACGGGTAACAAAGCTACCGCCTATGGCTTCATCGCCGCTGCTGAGAAAGCAGGCCTGCAGCTCTACTTAGGCAGCTATCCCATCACTCCCGCTACGGACGTGCTCCACGAGTTGTCGAAGCACAAGAGCCTGGGTGTGAAGACGGTGCAGTGCGAGGACGAGATCTCGGGTGCCGCCTCCGCCGTGGGTGCCAGCTTTGCTGGTGCGCTGGCAGTGACCTCCACCTCCGGTCCTGGTATCTGCTTGAAGAGCGAGGCCATGAATCTGGCAGTCATCATGGAGCTGCCCCTCGTGGTTCTCGACGTACAGCGCGGCGGTCCTGCTACAGGCCTTCCCACGAAGTCCGAGCAGACGGACCTCCTGCAGGTGCTCTTCGGCCGCAATGGTGAGAGTCCCATGCCCGTGATGGCCGCCCTCTCCCCCACCGACTGCTTCGATGCCGCCTACGAGGCTTCGAAGATGGCGTTGGAGCACATGACGCCCGTCGTGCTGCTGACCGATGCCTTCATCGCCAACGGCAGCGGCGCCTTCAAGCTCCCGAAGCTGGAGGAGTACCCCGCCATCAACCCGCCTTACGTTCCCGAGGAACTGCGCGGACAGTGGACACCTTATATGCGCGATGCAGAGACCGGCAGCCGCTACTGGGCTGTGCCTGGTCGCGAGGGCTTCGAGCACATTCTCGGAGGACTGGAGAAGGACAACAAGACGGGTGCTATCAGCACGAATCCTGAGAACCACGACCTGATGACGCGTCTGCGCGCCGAGAAGGTGGCCCGCATCCCTGTCCCCAACCTCGAAGTGGAGGGCGATGCCGATGATGCCGACCTCCTCATCGTGGGATTCGGCAGCACCTATGGACACCTCCATGCGGCTATGGACGAACTGCGCGCCGCAGGCAAGAAGGTGGCCCTCGCCCAGTTCAAGTACCTCAACCCGCTGCCTGCGAATACGGCAGAGGTGCTGATGAAGTACAAGAAGGTGGTGGTTGCTGAACAGAACATGGGTCAGCTCGCCGCATACCTCCGCATGAAGGTCGACCACTTCGTCCCCGCCCAGTTCAACCAAGTCAAGGGCCAGCCCTTCGTGGTCAGCGAACTCGTAAATGCATTCTCACAACTTTTGAATCAATAACGACTATGGCATATACAGCACAAGATTATAAGAAAGGGCAACCGCGGTGGTGTCCGGGTTGCGGTGACCACTTCTTCCTGGCCAGCCTTCACAAGGCCCTGGCCGAAATCGGCGTAGCTCCCAAGGACATCGCCGTCATCAGCGGTATCGGCTGCAGCAGTCGTCTGCCCCACTACATGGCCACCTACGGCATGAACACCATTCATGGCCGCGCCGCAGCTATTGCTACTGGTGCCAAGGTGACCAACCCCGACCTCGACGTGTGGCAGGTCAGCGGTGATGGCGACGGCCTCGCCATTGGCGGCAACCACTTCATCCACGCCAACCGCCGCAACATCGACCTCAACATGATTCTGCTTAACAACCGCATCTACGGTCTGACGAAGGGACAGTACAGCCCCACCAGCCCTCGCGGCTTCGTGTCGAAGTCCAGCCCCTATGGCACCGTCGAAGATCCGTTCCGCCCCGCTGAGCTCTGCTTCGGCGCCCGCGGTCATTTCTTCGCCCGCGCTGTGGCCACCGATGCCCCAGGTACCATCGAGGTACTGAAGGCTGCCCACGCCCACAAGGGAGCCAGCGTCACGGAAATCCTGCAGAACTGTGTCATCTTCAACAACGGCACCCACGACAGCGTTTACGACAAGGAGGGCCGCAAGAAGAATGCCATCTATGTTCGCCACGGCGAGAAACTCGTCTTCGGCGAGAACAACGAGTTCGGCCTCGTGCAGCAGGGCTTCGGCCTGAAGGTCGTGGAAATCGGCAAGGACGGCTACACCCTCGACGACATCCTCGTCCACGATGCCCACTGCGAGGACAACACCCTGCAGCTGAAACTTGCTCTCATGGGCGACGGCGACGGCTTCCCCATTGCCCTCGGCGTGATCCGCGATGTGGCTGCTCCCACCTACGATGAAGCCGTCACCGCCCAGATCAACGAGGTGAAGGCTGCCAAGAAGTACCACAACTTCGCCGAGCTCCTCGAGACCAACGACATCTGGGAAGTACGCGAGTAAGCCCGCCTACACCTTTATTAAATAAAAGAGTGCGCTCCGTCTGAAGTGCACTCTTTTTCTTTATCTCTTCCCTCGCGCAGAGGGGAACCCGACTTTATTGCCTGATGCGTTCCGTCACGTCGGCGCCCGTGGCAGTACTCTTTCCGAAGAGGTCCACGTACTCGACATGTAGGGAATTCGGAGATCGCATTTGGGCGAAGAGGCGGGTGAGGTAGGCTTCCTGTCCGTTGATGGTAGCGAGCGCCACCCACTTTCCCTGTCGCTGGCAGATGCGGATGAGCAGTTTGTTGTAGGCGGTGAGATGTATGGTTGCCTCATTCTCTCCCCTGCTGACGACCTTGTATCCGAAGGCGAGGGTGCGCTGGATGAACGACAGCTCTTTCTTCGCCCCGTCCTCCTCGGCACGAATCCAGTACACATGGATGGGTTTCTTGGTATCGAGCTGCCCGTTGCTCTGCTGCACATCGTAGCAGATGTAGTTGCGGTTGGTGCTGCGATGGAACTGGAAGAGCTGGGTCGCAGGCTCTGCTGCGCCACAGGGGACCACTGCAAGCAGGAGGGCCGCCAGGAGAGACAAGTGAAGGGTGAAGAGAGATTTCATAGGACGTGCTGAAGTGAAAATTCGACAATACGGGAATCAGAAGCTGACATGAAGTCCGAATCGGACACCATTGGCGTGGGTGTTGGGATGATCGTTATAATTGATACGTCGGACGTATTCCACGGAGAAGAACTTGAGGATGTTGCGTATTCCCACTACGGCCTCCATATAGGGAGCACTGCCGATGGGGTAGGTTCCTTCGGGCAACATAAAGAGGTCCGGGTCGTTGGCGTTGGCAGCCAGTGTGGGATTGTTCTTTTCAGAAAGGTATCCCCAAACTCCCTTGAAGGCGATGTACTCGCGCAGTTTGAGTTTCTTGATAAGGGGGATGCGGTTGAAGAGCTTGCCGTTGAGGTCCCAGGCAACTGACCAGAAGAGCTTGCGGTCCATGAAGAACTCCATGTTGCGAAGCATGTTGAAGGTGCCCTCCTGCTCGATATATGACAGCGCGATGGGCGGCGTCATCAGCAGCGGGAAGGGCAGCTTGTTCCACTGTGCCGCAGCATCGAGATGCAGGTCAATATGTCCCCAGCTACCAAGCCACTGGCGTTTGTAGATGCCTATCTCCGTCTGGTTTATGCGGTATTGTCCGCCGAGGAAGCCACTGAAGCCAAGGGTCTGGCGGAGGTATAATTCAGGATTGTCGAAATTCAGGGGATAGCGGCGCTGTTTCGTGTTGATATAGGTCTGCCCAGGGCTGAACCGCAGGCTCACGTTCCACTCCGTGGTCCTGAACTTCTGCACCTCGGGCTGATCGTCGAGATGTATGAAGTGGAGATTTCCTGCCACCTCGTTGCTCTCGGTCTTGAGGGAGGTGTTGACACTGAGTCCGTAGTCGGTTTCGTAGATGAACGAGAGTTTCTGCCTGTTGTAGAAGTACATCTGATCCACCCGCTGGGTGCGGATGCCCATGAGGAGGTTATCCTTGTTGTTGACCAGGAACTTGTCCGAAGGCGACATGACGTCGTAGGAAGTCTCGAACTCGATAGCGCGCTGCGGGAACTCGAAGGGAGAGTTCTGCTTCTTGTTCAGGGAGTAGGTGATGGTGGTGCCGTAGTAGGGCTGCTTGGACTTGAATCCATAGGCAGCGTAGCCCTCCCAGAACCAGTGCGGGTTGAGTGCTCCCATCGTCCTTCCGCCTACGCGCAGTCGGAATCCGTCGACAAAGTTGAAGGAGAAGGAGCTGAGCATGGGGCCGAAGTCGAATTTACTCTTCTTGCCCGCAGGACTCGTCTCGATATAGTTCTCAGCTATTGCCTTTACGATGAACAGCGGAACGCGCATCGCCTTGTACTGCGCCAGCTGCTGCATGAAATCTCCTACACTGGATTCCTTCTCCGACAGCTCCACGGCGCGGTACTGGTCCCAGAATTCGTCATCGCGGTTGCGGGCGTTGGCGACCTGTTTGGTCTCGGCCTTGCCGCGGAAGAGGGAATTGGGGAGTTCGTCGAAGGCGTAGTCAGAGATATTCGTATTCCTCACGGCCAGGAACTTCAGCTTGGTCAGCTGCAGCTCTGCCCACATGTCATCCGTCGTCAGAGCCCATTCGCCATTATCCAGCTGCGTGAACACCTGGTCGATATGGAGGTTATCGACAAAGTTCACATCGCTCTGCTTGGGAATCGACAGGCTACATTTCTTCACGTGGAGGGAGGAGTCCGTGAGCACATAGAGGTCTCCGCTGAAACCGAAGTCCTGCGGGTTGTTGGGCCCGAACTCCAGGTGATAGCACTGCTGACCGTCGACCATGACCGTATCCTGAATGAAATAGCGGTAGAAACTGATGGCCGTGGAGCCGATGGGGCTGACGAAGGGGAACTGCAGCAGTCGCACATAGTCCTCGTAGATGTCGATGTCCTGAAACACCTCCTTCAGGGCGGTATTCACCATATCACCCGTTACGAACAGCTGGTTGACTCCGCTGCTGTTCTGTCCGTGGATGATGTCTTTCTCTGCCCGTGGGTTCTTGCGGTACACATGCTGCTTCACGGTTTCATCCACCATCAGGGGCATGATTACCTTGTGGTTATAGGGGCTGATCTCTGTGCGTTCATTCCAGTTGAACTTCTTGGAGCTGATGCTGTCGCTGTCTCTGACAGAGGTTTTATAGTCGTTGAGTGCCAGCGATATCTTCTGGTACTTCGTGTACTGATAGTAGTCGTGGTTCTCGAGGCGGGTTTGTTTCTTCGCCTCTATCACGCGCCGCATGAGGTCCACAGCGGGATTGTTCTTCCGGCTGTAGCGTTTCTTCTCGGCCTTGACCACAATCTCCTCCATCTGCGATGTGTTTTCCTTCAGCTTGATGATCAGACGGTTCGGCGTCTTCTTGGTGATATTCACCTCCTCCGTCTTGTAGCCCATGAAGGTAACAGTCAGTTTCCACCCGACCTTGCGATCGATGGTGAAGCGCCCGTCGATGTCCGACTGCACCCCGAGGTTGTGGTCCTTATAGTGGACATACGCCATGGGAATGCCCTCTCCCGTAGCGGCGTCGCGCACCTGTCCCGTGATTTTCTGGGCTGTCAGGTTTGCGGCGAAGGAGATGAGTATCGCCCACAGCAAGATGATTCTTTTGAACATTAAGTATAGAGTCCTCCGTTGATGGATATGGTACTTCCCGTGATATACGACGCATCCTCCGAAGCGAGGAAGGCTACGGCAGCGGCCACCTCTTCAGGACGTCCGAAGCGGTTCGCGGGTATCTGTTTGCAAAGGGCTGCCTCGTCCAGACCCTCAGTCATATCGGTCTTGATGAAGCCGGGAGCTACGGCGTTGACAGTCACCCCACGGCGTGCCACCTCCTGTGCCAGCGCCTTGGTGGCAGCGATGAGTCCGCCCTTGGCTGCTGAGTAGTTGGCCTGCCCGGGGAGACCCTTGAGACCACTGACGCTCGCCATGTTGATGATGCGTCCGAACTTGCGCAGCTGCATCGCAGGCAGCAGGGGTTGTGTGACGTTGAAGAAGCCCGAGAGGGAGATATCCAGCACACGGTGCCAGTTGCTGATGGGCATGAGCGCCATCACGCTGTCCTGACGTATTCCTGCATTATTCACCACCACGGCGATGTATTCTCCAGGGTGGGCAGCCTGCCAGTCGGTGAGTGCCTGCTTGGCGGCATCGGCGTCGCTGACGTCAAAGGGTAACAGCTCGCCCTCTCCGCCCATCAGTTCCAGGGTCTCGCGGGCAGCTGCTTCGTTGCTGGCATAGTTGACGATCACCTGGTAGCCTTCCTGCGCCAGACGGATGCAGATAGCCCGACCGATGCCGCGGCTGCCGCCAGTGACCAATGCATATTTCTTCTTTTCCATGATTGTTTGTTCCTATTAAAATGACATATAACTGATTCTTGAACACCTGATTATCCATGATTCGAGGCGAGCACCTCACGCGTCGTCTGCAGCGCTGTCATCGCCACACCTTCCAGCCCATGCACCATCAGGCTCTGTCCCGTTAGCAGCAGGTTGGAGACGGGAGTGCGGGGCGAGAGCATGGTGAGCAGCAGCTGTCGGCAGTCCTTGCGTATTCCGAAGGCGGAGCCCTGGGGCGAGAGCGTGTAGTCGCGCCACGTCAGGGGGGTGCTGGTGTAGATCTGCTGCACCATATTTCCCAATCCGGGCAGTTCTGTCTCTGCCAGTTCTATGCAGGCCTGTGCCAGCTCGCGCTTCATCTGGCGATAATCCTCGCCGCGCTTTCCGACAGAGGTCTCCTGCCAGGACTGACACATCTTCCAGGGTAGGGGGGTGATGAGATCCACCTGCTGTGTGAAGGTTCCCTCCTGGGGCACCTGACAGCCGACCATCACGCGGTCGACGCCTCCTGGGGCAGCTGCTGGCTGGGCTTCGTCCCAGACATTCGCCCTGCGGAAGATGTATTTGTTATGATTGAAGTAAGGCAGCGTGCCAGGCTTCAGCACCAGCGAGGCGGTGAACATTCCGCCCGTATTCTCCAGCGCAGCTATGCGGCGTCGCAGGAGCGGCTTGATGCGTGTGGATTCCCGTATCCAGTCGAGGGTGAGCGCGGGATGAACGTCGCTGACGAAGATGTCGGCCTCAAAAACCTCACCCGTATGGCAACGGGCGGCCACGATGCGGCCTTCGCGCTCGATGAGTTCCGTGACTTCCCTCTGGCAGCACAGCTCACCACCCGCCTGCCGGATATCACCTACCAGCGACTCCACGATGCGTCCTCCCCCACCCTGCAGGCGCCAGCTGCTCTGGATGAAGCTGCTGTTGACATGAGCAAAGGTGAAGAGGGGCAACGATTCGCGCCGCAGTTCCATCTTCATCGAGGTGGCGGCGAGCACGTCTATGAGCAAGGGGTCGTGGAATAGGGAGCTGAGATAGCCGTAGGCACTGATGCCGCCCGACTGCTCCATCGGCGGCAGGTTCTCCAGCAGCTGGACATACTTCCGAAGGGCATCGCGCTCCGAGGGGAAGCTGGCAGCCAGCGTAGCGGCAAAACCATCGAAGCCCTCAGCATGGGCGAACGTCTCACCCGCTATGGTCACACGGTCGAAGCCGTCGGCACTCAGGCGGTGCCAAGGCAGACGCATCAGCCCCAACGTGTCGAAGACCTCATACAATGCCTGTCCTTCGGCCAGGCCTCCCACATAGTGGAAACCCGTATCGAAGGTCATGGTGCCGCGGCGATAGCATTGCAGGCAACCGCCCGGCTGCGACTCACGTTCCAGCACCAGCACACTGCGCCCCGAAAGAGCCAGTTGGCGGGCACAGATCAGGCCGCCAAAGCCGCTACCGATAACGATGATGTCGTATTTCATATTTGCATGAAGATCTTCAGTTGCCCCTGAGCCACCACTTCATCTCCCACGCGGCAGATGCCGTCGGCGATGGTGACATTGCCAAAGGAGAAGCCGAAGGTGACCTGCGTGCGCACCCGTTCACCAAGGCGTACGCGACGATGGCTCTCGAAGTGCTTGACTTCGCCTATCAGTCCCACCGGCGGTTCACCCGTGACTTCCAACGCTCCTAACTTGTAGCCCATCAGTGCCGAACACGTCTGTGCCACATGCTCCACCAGCGCCGTCTCAGCGATCGTGGCATCAGGGAGCAGGAAATAGTTGGAGCGCCGCACCACAAGCGTGGAAGCGGCACTGTTCTGGCTGAGAACCCCCAACGAGTCGATCATCACGAACGGCTTTCGCTGGGGGATAAGCTTTAAGATGTCCTTGCCGCGGATCATGCAGGCAGGTGCTCCTCTATGTAGTTATAGAGGTCGTCGAAAGTCTGGATCTTGTGCAGATCCTCGACGGGTATGGTGATCTGGTAGGTCATCTGCACGAGGGCAATGAGGTCCACCAGATTGATGCTATCCAGTTGCAGGGTTTCTTTCAGGGATGCTTCGGGAGCGAATTCGCTCTGATCGATTTCAAACTCTTCTGACAGCAGGCTGTTTACCTGCTCAATGATTTCATTACGTGACATGGGTTGATTTTACTATTTTACGATTTTACGATTTCACGATCACTTTAATTCTACGATTTGACGATTTCACGATTTGACGATTTTCGTTATTCCGAAATTTCGTTATTCCGTTATTCCGAAATTACATATTCCTGATAATCAGGGTGGAGTTGGTGCCTCCGAATCCGAAGGAGTTGCTGAGGAAGGTGTCGAAGTGGGCTTCGCGCGTCTCAGGCACTACGTTGACGCAGGCCGTCTCCTCGTCAGGATTCTCGAAGTTCAGCGAGCCTGCGATGAAGTCGTTCTTCATCATCAGCAGCGAATAGATGATCTCGCTGGCACCTGCCATCCACATCTCGTGGCCTGTCTGACCCTTGGTGGAGGTGACGGGAACGCGGTAGTCGCCAAACACCTGCGCGATGGCCTGTGCCTCGCGGGCATCACCGATACGTGTGGATGTGGCGTGGGCATTGACATAACCGATGTCCTTCAGCTGCACATCGCAGTGCTCCAGACAGAGCTCCAGCGAACGGGCAGGACCTGCCACATTGGGCGTAGAGATATGGTCGCCATTACCCGAGAAGCCCCAGCTGACGACTTCTGCCAGGATGGGTGCACCGCGACGTACGGCACTCTCATAGCTCTCCAGCACCAGGGTGGCAGCACCGCCGCCAGGCACCAGACCGTTGCGGTCGCGGTCGAAGGGACGGCTGGCACGGGTGGCATCGTCGTCGCGCAGGGCGAAGGACTGGATGCCGTCGAAGGAGGCTACGCCATACATATTGGCTTCCTGGGCACCACCGCACACCACGCAGTCCTGCAGGCCCGTGCGAATGAGCAGCGAAGCCAGACCTATGGAATGCGAGCCAGAGGCACAAGCGCCGGAGGCCGTCAGGTTAATACCTTTCAGATGGAACAGGCAAGCCAGGTTCATCGTCACCGTGGAGTTCATCGACTGGAAGATGGCACCGCTGCCGCAGGCAGCCGTGCTGCCGAACTGGCGGAACTTGTCGAGCGAGCGCATCGTGGCCTCAGCAACAGAGTCGTTGCCATAGATGATGCCGACCTCGTGCTGGTCGATATAGTCCTGATCCAGACGGGCTTGAGCCAGAGCATCGCGCGTGGCCATATAGGCATACTGCGCCTCCTCGGGCATGAACTGGCGGAAATTACGATTGACAAAAGGTTTCAGGTCAGCCTGCGGCACCTGAGCACACAAAGCTGAACGGAAGCCGCAGTCCTTGCGTTCCTGACTGAACACGATACCGCTGCGGCCATCATACAGGGACTGACGCACCTCGTCGAGCGTGACGCCCAGACAGGACCAAATGCCCATCCCCGTGATAACTACTTTTCTTTCCATGAAATATATCTAATAATTGAGATTCCTAATCCTTGATTTCCTTACAATAGCAGCGGCGGCGCTTCACGAACGTGGGGTTCAGGGCCTTCCACTGCGACAGCACGCGGACATTCTCCTCCAGCTGCGGACCCGTCTCGGCCCAGCGGATGCCCATCTTGTTATAGATGGGGATGAGGTCGTCGAAGAACAAGGCGTTGACGCCCATGCCCTGATAGTCGGGGCGCACAGCCACCAGCAACATCTCGGCACTGTCCTCTCGGTTCCGGCGCAGCGCACGCAGCAGATGCCACCAGCCTATCGGGAACAGACTTCCACGACTCTGCTGCAAGGCTCGGCTCATGCTCTGCATGGTGATGGCCACTCCCACCATCTCGCCCTTGTCGTTCTCCACCACAGGCACCAGCCGGAGGTCGACGAGCGTGATGTACTTCTTCAGGAATTCCCGCACCTGAGCCGTGGTGAACTCCGAGAATTCGAAGAGAGGCGCATACGCCTCGTTCAACAGGCGGAACACCCGCTGCCCGTCGTCGCCGAGCACTTCCTTTCTCGTCATCTTACGCACATGCAGCCCTATCTGCTCGCGGGCATACTGCGCCACGCGCTTGTAGCGGACAGGCACCTCTGCCGGCACCTGAATGCGCACCTGCAGCCAATCCACAGCCTTGGTGAAACCCAAAGCCTCGAGATGACTGGGATAGTAAGGAGGGTTATAGATGGCCGTCATGGAGCCCGTGAGGTCGAAATCCTCCACCAGCATACCTTCTTTGTCGAAGTCCGTGATGCCCAAGGGACCCTGGATGAGCGTCATACCGCGTTCGCGGCCCCACTTCTCCACCGTGGAGAGCAGCGCCTCTGCCACCTTGGCATCATTCTCGAACTCGATGAATCCGAAGCGCACACACGCCTCCTGCCATTTCTTGTTGGCATGATGATTGATGATGGCGGTGATGCGACCCACTGCCACGCCGTCGCGATACGCCACGAAAGGCTGGACATCACAGAACTCCAGACCCGCATTATGACCCGGGCGGAACGTATTGCGCACGTCCAGATCCAGATCCGGCACATACTGCTCGCAATCGGCATACAACCTTCGCGGAAGTGCGACGAAATCGCGCATCTGCTTTCGGGTTCGTATGGGAATAACTTCTATTTTCACAACTAATCGTAGTGACTTTTTCAAAATTGGGCGCAAAGGTACAGCTTTTTCCCCAATATTCCTAATTTGGAGCACATTTTATCCACCCCTCGCACGCGGAAGGGACAATTTTTCGGAAGAATCGAATATTCTCAGCCGTCCTCCACGAGGGATTTCTGCAGTCATTGTCCCATCAACGACTGCCCATAATCCATTCGTGTTGGTGCAAGAAAAAAAGCCCCGCCACATCACATCCAATGACAGGCGGAGCCCCTTAATGTTTCAAATCTCAAACTCGGCTTCGCGCGAGCCTAATTTTAGCTTCGCTGACTTTTGTCACTACTCGGCCATTTGAAAGCAAGCTTTCATGGCGCTCGCTGCTCCAAAAGTTCAATTTTCAATTCTCAATTCTCCCCACCTGTTGCCGATTCTCTCCCTCCCTTTTCAGTGAGAGATGTAGCCAGTAGCTGTTGCCGCTGTGCTCGCGCAGGAGCTGGTCGAAGTGGAGGTTATCCATGATCCATTCTGCCCACTCGCGCATCTTCTTGCGTGCTTCGGGACTGGTGCTGTCGGGGCGACCGTTGATGATGGGACAGATATCCGCCGCCTCGCCCCGCATGTGCTGGCTGTTCCGCACTCCCCCTACCGCCTTGTTGAGCTCGGGGCAGCGGTAGCCGCTGCTGATGAATACGGGTTCGCCAAAGTGCTCTCTCAGAGGCTCTAATACCTCCTCGCACAAGTACTTTATGTTCGGCACCAGCTCCGCCGGCACCCTGTTGTCGATGTGGAGCCGGGCGGCCGTCCCCGACCGCTCGAACTCTTCTAATGTAAAATGCTCAGATAATTTCATAGTTTGATATCACAATTTCATTTTTTTCACCACAGATTTCACAGATTTCACAGATTGTCCATTCCTCATGACTGGAAATTTTGGTTCAATATTCCACAGATTCGGCGACTGCTTCGCATGTGTCGCGCTGCGCTTGGTTTGTATATATTTCAGAGTGTATTTTAATTCATGCTATCCGGCAGGTGCAAAACCTGCGTTCCCTCACGCGCTTAATCTCGACTGCTGCGACTAAGATAAACTTGTCTTGCACTCTCTGAGCGCTGGGAAGTCGACTTTGAAAACGATACTCAATCGTTTCCTTTGTCGCCACCTTTTGCGAATTTGTGTAATTTGATTTAAATTTCATACTGTGTGCAACCAAAATTTGTGTAATCTGTGTCGCTCGGCGCTTGCGACGCTTCACACTTGAAGAATCTGTGGTGAATAATCAATTTTCATTTTCTTTTTTTATTCACATTCAATGGTGTTGAGTTGGGAAACGCTTCGCTGTACG
>Ga0310696_10000631_pt1 | contig 53818 bp, 44 predicted proteins | sample AusTroGonzalo_MG_4_FD_203885 | JGI IMG/M metagenome (GOLD analysis project Ga0310696, IMG submission 203885) | Bovine rumen microbial communities from tropical cattle in Woodstock, Queensland, Australia - Gonzalo_02 (v2) (version 2) | ecosystem: Host-associated > Mammals > Digestive system >...
GTGCAATGGTTCAATCCGTTTATATATCTGTTCAAGAGAGATTTACAATGCATACACGAGTATCAGGCCGACCGCGACGTGGTGGATTCTGGTGCCGACAAAAGGGACTACATGATGCTGATTTTGCAGCAGTGCACGGCTGTCGATTTTAGCAGAATGAGTAATAATTTCAGTTTAATATTAACTAAAAAACGTATTAAGATGATTACAAAGAATGAAAAGACAAAAGGTCTCTGGTGGAGACTTTTGGTCACGCTACCTGTGTTGGCAGTAATGTTGGTAGCCAATACAAATGCGACAGCTAAGGAACAAAATGAAGAACAGCCAAAGGCTGAAGTAAAGAATTTGGAGGACATCAGGATTAAGATTTCACAAAGCAAAGACAGTATCTACAATACCGATGCACTCGAAGTGATGCCCGAATTCCCTGGTGGCAACGAAGCTATGGTTAAATTTCTCCAAGAAAACGTCGTGTATCCCGAAACAGCCAAGAAAAAAGGCATCAGCGGAAAGACCTATGTATCATTTGTCATCGAGAAAGACGGTTCAATTACCGATGTGAAGGTTGCGAGAGGCTTTGATAAGAGTTGCGATGACGAGGCGGTACGCGTAGTGAAGTCAATGCCGAAATGGACACCGGGAAAGGTAAAAGGACAACCTGTTCGAGTAAACTTTACAATGCCTTTCGTCTTCAAAGCACCACAAAAGTAAAATTCAGCATTATTTTACAAGTTGCAGTCTGTGGGCTGCAACTTTTTTTATATCCTATTTTTTGAGTCGATTATTATTGTTACTGGTCCATCGTTGAGGAGTTCTATCTTCATGTCGGCTCCGAAGATGCCAGTGGCTGATGTTTTGCCTGTAAGTGAGTTTACAGTTTCGATAAATTTGTTGTATAGAGGTTCAGAAATTTCAGGTTTTGCAGCATCAACGTATGATGGACGGTTGCCTTTCTTTGTGCGAGCGTGAAGTGTGAACTGACTTATTATCATAATTTCGCCGTCAATTTCGACGCACGATTTGTTCATAACTCCTTCTTCATCGTTGAAAATGCGTAGGTTTACCATTTTGTTTGCTAGCCATTCAATATCTTCGGTTGTATCGTCGTTTGTTATGCCTACGAATACGAGTACCCCCTGCCCTATTTTAGAAATTTCTTTGCCATCTACGGTGCATTTTGAATGTTTCACTCGTTGAATTAGAATTTTCATATAATTTTGATATTTAATATTTTGATTTATAGTGATTTATGATATGTTTCATGTGGAACAATATTTCGAAAAACCTCGCTGGCTTAGCGGAGTCGAAGCACGGTAATATGTATGTTAACTTCTTTATTATCAATTTATTGTCATTATTATTCATTATCCTTCCCTTCGGCTCCGCTCAGGGGGCGGTGATTTTGACTATTTTTCGTTGGCTTAGCGGAGTCGAAGTCACGATTGCTCTAATGACTACTATTAGTACATACAGATAAATTATGTAATTTCTCATCCATTCCGTTAATAAGCGCTTCTTTCTTTTTCCTTGACCATCCCTGTACTTGTTTCTCTCTATAATATGCTTCATCTATTCTGTCGAACTCTTCAAAATAGACTAATTTTACTGGCTTGTGCTTTCGGGTATAGTTTGCACCTTCTCCGTTGAAATGTTTTTCTAAGCGTTGTTCCAAATCTCTTGTGCTGCCAGTGTAGTAACTGCCATCGTCGCAGAGAAGTATGTACATATATGCGGTCATATTAAATTTCGTTATCCTTCCCTTCGGCTTCGCTCAGGGGGCGGTGATTTTTACTATTTTCCGCTGGCTGAGCGGAGTCGAAGCTAAGTTATAAATATTATATCTAAATCTTTTATTATCAATGTTTTATATATTGTTTCACATGAAACATTTGGTTATTTTACAAATAAATCTGTCATCTCAAATTTGTCCACATCAAACAATCCTTTGTCTCCCAACTTAAGACTTGGAATTACTAAAAGCGACATAAACGAAAGTGTCATGAATGGTGATGCAAGCCTGCAGCCGTTACTCTTTACAATGTGGTTCATTCGGCTGTACATATCACTGATGCGTTCGCAACTCTGTTGTGTCATCAGTCCAGCAAACTCAAGAGGCAAGGTGTAGTAGTCCATACCCTTTACATAACACATTCCACCTTTGTTGTCGATGATTTCATTAATTGCTTTTATGATGTCTTCGTCGGTAGTACCAACGGCAATTATGTTGTGGCTGTCGTGTGCTACCGATGTGGCAATTGCCCCTGAGGTTAGACCGAACCCCTTTATGAATCCTATCTGCGGTTTTGCGTCTTTTGAGTAACGGTTCATCACGGCAATTTTAAGTATGTCGTTCTTTGTATCGGAATTTATATTGCCATCCTCTACCCTAGCCTTCTCTATAATGCAATTTGTGAGTAATTCGTTTTCGATAATCTCAATTACCTTTATCTTTTCCGATTTTGGTTCTATTCTGACATCGGTCTCCGAAATTTTTTGAGCATTGAAATTATTGATGGGCTGGATGTTTTTTGTGCTGAACAAAATACGACCATTAGAGTAAACAGTGTTACCATTAATTATTGTCTCTTGAATATTGAATGATTTAAGGTTGTCAACAATAATCATGTCGGCATAATCTTTTTCGCGGAGAAGTCCGATTGGAAGATCATAATGTTTAACTGGGTTCACACATGCGGCAGTAAGCAGGTCAAAAATGTCAATTCCGTACTTTATGCCCATTTTCAATATTTTGTTAATGTGTCCAAATTTTAAAAGGTCGTCGGGGTGTGAATCATCCGTCGAAAGCATTACCGATTTGTTGAATTTAGAAATTAGTGGGTATAAAGCATCAAAATTCTTTGCAGCTGAACCTTCGCGGACGAGAATATTCATGCCGAGGTTTATTTTTTCTATTGCCTCGTCAATATCTCTGCATTCGTGGTCGGTGCTTATTCCAGCTTTGATATATTTTTTCAAGTTGTCACCACTGACTTGCGGAGAGTGACCATCAATAACAGCACCGTGTTTCTTTGCAACTTCGAGCTTTACCAGAACTTCTGGATCATCGTATATAACGCCAGGATAATTCATCATTTCACCAAGCACTTTAAGACCGTATTTAGTGAAAATCTTGTCAATTTTTTCAGCGTCAAGAGTAGCTCCAGAGGTCTCGAATGTGGTTGCTGGAACACAAGACGGAACACAGTAGAATGTTTTCAAAGGTGTTGATTCTGAATTTTTTATCATAAAATCAATACCTTTTTCTCCAAGCACATTCGCAATTTCGTGTGGGTCGGTCACAACTCCAATAGTACCATTCTTGACTGCAACCTTAGCAAATTCACTTGGTATCATCATTGTGCTTTCGATGTGAATGTGCGAATCAATCAGACCTGGCAAAATATATACTTCGCTCGTAGTATCCTTTTGAGAGATTTTTACAATCCTATCATTCTCGATTGTGATTTCACCCTTGAATATTTTTCTGTTGAGAACATCTACAATGTTACCTTCTATTTTTCTGGTTACAGCTCCCTGAGCGGAGTCGAATGGGCGGTGAGTATTGTTTGTTTGCATAATATTTTTATTTTCTATTTTATTCATTATCTTATTGTTATAATTGTTTCACATGAAACATTTGTTGTTTATCAGATTCGCTCCATGAGCTTGTCGAAGGGGCAATGTTAATTATAATCCTTCACTTCGACTACGCTCAGTGTGCGGATTATTTTTATCTTCCCATCAGTACCAATAGCACACTTATGTCAGAAGGTGAAACACCGCTAATTCGTGATGCCTGACCAATTGTATGCGGATTAATTTTCATCAGTTTCTGCCGGGCTTCAGTTGAGAGTGAATTCACTTCTGCATAATTAATCTTGCCTTCGATGACGATATTTTCAAGTCGCTTCAATTTATCTGCAATAAGTTTTTCACGTTCTATATAGCCGGAATATTTCAGTAGTATTTCTGCTGCATCAATTATCTCGTCCTTCTTGTCGCCAAAGCCCGAAACAAGCGTGTTAAGTTCATTGTCAAAACGACATAAATCCTTGATTTTCACTTGCGGACGGGTGATAATATTGTTCATTTTTATGCTTTGTTTTAACTCCGAACTTCCTAATTCAGAGAGCATTGCATTGATCGTTTCGGGCTTGCAGCTTTGGTTGTTGCAGAAGTCAATAAGTTGGTCGCGCTTTGCAATCTTGTCTTCAAAAACTTGTAAGCGTTCGTCGGTTGCAAGACCAATTTTGTGCGAAAGTTCTGTTAATCTTACATCACAGTTATCCTGACGGAGAAGTATGCGGAATTCGGCACGCGAAGTGAACATTCTGTATGGTTCGTCAACGCCCTTAGTGATGAGATCGTCGATGAGAACACCAATGTAAGCTTGGTCGCGGTTGAGAGTGAACTCTGGTTTTTCGTTGATTTTCAGGTGAGCGTTTATGCCAGCGATTATCCCCTGCCCTGCTGCTTCTTCGTAGCCGGTTGTGCCGTTGATTTGTCCTGCAAAATACAGATTTTCAATGAGTTTAGTCTCTAATGTGGCTTTCAGTTGGGTAGGGTGGAAGAAGTCGTACTCGATGGCATAGCCGGGACGGAAAATTTTGGCATTTTCAAGACCTTTAATTTTACGCAATGCTTCGTACTGGACATCTATCGGCAGTGAAGATGAGAATCCGTTGAGGTAGAATTCTACTGATGTTTCTCCCTCTGGCTCAAGGAAAAGTTGATGTTTGTCCTTGTCGGGGAAAGTTACCAGTTTTGTCTCTATGCTTGGGCAGTAGCGCGGACCTATGCTCTTGATGGTGCCATCGTAGAGAGGGGAGTCCTTAAGACCTTTGCGCAGAGTGTCGTGAACTTCTTCGCTAGTGTAAGTTATGTAGCAACTTCTTTGTTTTAGGAAATGCTGGTTGTAGTTGTGCAAATAAGAGAAAGAAATAATAGTTTCATCACCACTTTGTTCCTGTAAATCATTGAAGTTAATTGTGCGGCCATCGATTCTTACGGGTGTGCCAGTCTTCATGCGGTCGTAGGTGAAACCAAGATCGGCAAGACTTTGTGTGAGCCCTACAGCAGCAGGTTCAGAGATTCGTCCCCCTTCGAAGTGGCTATGTCCTATGTGCATCAGTCCGTTAAGAAAAGTACCGGTAGTGAGGATTACTGCTTTTGCATAAACCTTTATTCCGAGGTAGGTTTCTATTCCGCAGACGCGATTATTTTCTACAATTACCTTATTTACAATATCTTGCAGAAACGATACATTCTTTATCGCTTCGAGTTGGCTTCGCCATTCGCCACTGAATACCGTTCGGTCGCACTGTGCGCGTGGGCTCCACATAGCAGGACCTTTCGACATGTTGAGCATTCGGAACTGTATCATAGCCTTGTCGGTAACGATTCCCGAAAGTCCGCCCAGTGCATCTATCTCCCTGACAATCTGACCTTTGGCAACTCCACCCATAGCAGGGTTGCACGACATCTGTGCGATTTTGTTCATGTCGATTGTCACGAGCAGCACTTTGCTTCCCATATTTGCCGCCGCCGCTGCCGCTTCGCAGCCTGCATGTCCAGCACCTACTACTATAACATCGTAATTTTCAGTCATTTACTTTCTGTTTATATCTGTATATATAGGGCGTTGCCCAATGTTAAATGCTTTTGTCCTTTCAGGACGGATATTAGTAATTGACGGCCTGAAGGGCCAACGAGCATGCAGCTTGAGGCAACGCCTCTGGCTGATGTGCGTGTATATCTGCGCCCTGAAGGGGCAAAAGCGGTAGTTTCAGTCGGTAAATACATATTTTTCATCATATTCAACATTGTAGAGTTTAAGGAATTGTATGTATTCGGTCTGAAAAGTCTTTTTTGCGTGATGTTGCTTTTGGTTCTGCACATATCGAATTGTTTTGTCAACTACGGATTGACTTATAGAGAATACGCCATATCCTCCTTGCCATGCAAAATTCTTGTATTTAGGCGAGAGCGTTTTTATCCATCTGCTACTGTTACGTTTCATTTCTTCGACTAGGTGTGCTACATTCTCATTTCGTGATAGCAAACAGACTGCGTGTATATGGTTAGCAACACCACCAACCTGAAGAGTCTGACAGCCAGTTGTATTGATTAATTCTCCTATGTAGCTGTGGACGCGCTCCCAATGTTCTTCATCGATTGTTGGGCTGGTACACTTCACATGGAAGACAATGTGCAGATATATTTTGGAAAGTGATTGTGCCATAATTTATATGCTTAAAAATGAATTGTTAGATGATGCGTGATTCTGCTTTTGCCCCTGCAGGGCGAGGCAATGGGCGGTGCTCGATTTTGATAGCCCCTTCGGGGCGATGCCCAAGGTTAAACGCTTTTGCCCTTTCAGGGCGGGTGCGGGTGTGTTGTGTGAACAATGGGCGTTGCCCATTGTTGGGTGCGGTTTTGCCCCTTTGGGGCGGGACAACGGACTGTGTCCGATGATGATGTCTTTTGCCCCTTCAGTACATATGTATACCACAAGTTTTGGCAAAAAATAATTCTCTATGCCTATTATAAATTGCTCCCCAATTTGAGGAGTAAACTTAGTTTGTTGATTATTAATAGAATGTAATGTATTTGAATAATTTATAATTGTTTTTGAAAGGTTATAAATATTATGGTTATCACGATTCGTCTTTATCTGGCTTCTTCTATATCGCGAACTTAAATCTTTCAGCCACTGAGAATAGTCTTTGTCTAATATGCTGATTGGCTTTACCATAATGTTGTAAACATCTTAGTTACTTATTGCTTTTATTATCAGTTATTTAGTGTCTTTTACAATTTATCTCATTCAAATCGTCAAATGTAGTGAATAATGTTGTGATGTGATAATTAAGTTTTTAACGCGGGAGTGTTAATTGGGACGAACGGTCTCATAGGCTTGCATCAATAATATCGTACATTGGCTTTGCTTAATCTTACAATATATGGTAATCAGAAGATCATGAAGCGTGGGAACGAGTAACAAGATTCTTTTTTATATGCACTGAAAAATATTTTTGTTCCGAATTTGGAACACGGCTCTTTCATTTAGACAATGTTGTTACCTAAGACACAAGCAGTTAGCATTTGAGCAAATCCGCTAGCTAAGTTCGATTGCTGAGCTTGTCGAAGTATCGAAGTCAAGGTGACGAAATGATATAATACGTATTAACCTTACCCTTCGACAGGCTCAGGGGGCAGTTAAATGAAAGAGCCGTGAATTTGGAAAATGATTTTCTTCTAACCTATCATACAAATCAGTATTTTTATCTAAATTTGCACCCATCTAAATTTTATCGGTATGATTGAGTACAAGGACAATGTGGAGGCTGCAAATGCCTTGAGGTCGAAATATGACGAGATGCTTGTCGAGATTGGCAAGAAAATTTACGGTCAGGATCAGGTTGTGAAGGAAGTGCTGATTTCGATTTTCAGCCGTGGACACTGCCTGCTAGTAGGTGTGCCGGGACTTGCAAAGACATTGCTGGTTAACACTATAGCCGAAGTTCTCGGCTTGAAGAACAAGCGTATCCAGTTCACCCCCGACCTTATGCCATCGGACATTATCGGTAGCGAAATTCTTGGTGAAGACCGCCAGTTCAAGTTCATAAAGGGCCCGATTTTCGCCAATTTCATCCTTGCCGACGAAATCAACCGTACCCCGCCTAAGACTCAGGCAGCACTGCTCGAAGCCATGCAGGAACGCTCGGTAACCGCATCGGGAACAATCTACAAACTCGACGAACCATTCTTCGTTATGGCTACCCAGAACCCGATTGAACAGGAAGGTACATATCCGCTGCCCGAAGCTCAGCTTGACCGCTTTATGTTCAACATAAATGTCGGCTACCCGAGCCTCGACGACGAAATCCGCATAGTGAAGAACACTACCGCCGACAAGAATTTCGAAATCAAGCAGATTCTTAGTGCCGAGGAAATCATTTATTTCCAGAACCTTATCCGCAAGATTCCAATCAACGACAATGTACTCGAATATGCAGTGCGCCTCGTCAACAAGACTCGTCCCGATTCGGAGATTGCACCCGAAATCACGCGCAAGTTCATACATTGGGGTGCTGGTCCGCGTGCTTCGCAATACCTTGTCATAGGCGCAAAGACCGTGGCTGTTCTCGGCGGAAAATATTCTCCAGACATCGAAGATGTTCAGGCAGTTGCAAAGATTGTCCTGCGCCATAGGGTTGTGAAGAACTACAAGGCCGAAGCCGAAGGTCTTTCAATCGAGGACATCATCGACGAACTTGTGAAAGACTAAGTTTCACCAAACTTACCGCAGATGAAAATCAAGTTTGCGCTGACATTGATGCTCACTTTTGCGACCTTGTTTGCAGTGGCGCAGAAAAAAGTGGAGATACTTCACGCAAACACCTTGGAATACAGCAAGAAGTCGGGCATTGAGGCAAAGCGTCTGCTCGGCGATGTGGTCTTCCGCCACGACGAAATCTACATGTTTTGCGACTCTGCTTACTTCTACGACGAGACCAACTCGGTGCAGGCATACAACAATGTACGTTTCAAGCAGGGCGACACCATTCTGCTCATAGGCAAGTATGCCGAATACGACGGCGACATCCGAATGGCCAAGATGCGCGACTCGGTGATTATGCAGCACAACAAGTCGTACCTCATAACCGACTCGCTGGACTACGACCGAGATAAGAACTTGATTTACTACTTTGAGGGCGGAAGAATGTACGACGGCGACAACCGTCTGCGAAGCCAGTGGGGATACTACTACACAGAGACTTACGACTATTATGCCGTTGATAAGGTATTGCTGAAAAATCCCGACTATTCCATTACTAGCGATACTCTCAGGTACAACACCGAAAGCGAAATTGCCGACTTTTTCGGTCCTACCGAGATTGTTTCCGACTCCAACTATCTGTACTGCGAATATGGTCGCTACAACACCGTCACCGATGAGGCCAACCTGACAAAGAACGCTTGGTTGCAGTCGGGGAGCAACTATCTTTACGGCGACAGCCTTTACTACGACCGCAAAATCCGCTACGGCGAAGGTTTTCGCAATGTGTCGATAATCGACTCTTCCAACAACATGATCGCCAGCGGAAACTACGGGTACTTCTACGAGGAGCCAGAAAGGGCGTTTATGACCGACAGCACACTGCTAACCTACATAATGGACGGTGATTCGCTGTTCATTCACGCCGACACCATATTTATTACTACCGAGAAACAGGGCGACACATTGGATTTCAAACTGATGCGGGCGTTCCACAAGGTGCTGGCGTTCAAGTCCGACGGACAGGCACGTTGCGATTCCATAGCCTTCCACTCCAACGACTCCATTGCCGAGCTATTCTACAGCCCCATAATGTGGAGCGACAACATGCAGGCCACCGCCGAATACATTTCGGTGAAGTTCGTGAACAAGGAGCCAGATTCGTTTGTGATGAAAAACTCGTCGTTCCTGTGCCAGCACATCGAGGACGACTACTACAATCAGATAAACTGCAAGAACATCAACGGCTACCTAAAGGACAAGAAGCTGTACCGCACCGACCTTTTTTCCGACTGCCAGACCATATATTATATAGAGGACGAGGAAGAAAATGAGTTTATTGCCCAGAACAAACTTCTCAGCAGCAATATGCGTGTGTTCTACGAGGACAAAACCATAAAGGACATTATGTTTTTCGAGAAGCCCGACGGCCTTGCCCTGCCTATGGATCAGATAACTGCCGACAAGTTGTTCCTCAAGAATTTCAAGTGGTTCGACAGCGTACGTCCCAAGGAGAAGAATGATATTTTCGTGTGGAAGGAGATAAAGGCAGAGTAATTGGCTAACAGTCTTGCTGTCTCACAGGCTAACAGCCAGACTGCTCGATAGGTATTCTTTTGAACCATTGAACCTTGAACTGTTGAACTATAGAAACGTGAAACTTTCAAACGGCGTCAGCCACTGAAACCCAGAAACCGCGAAGCGGGAAGCGGCGAAGCCATCAAACGCCGCAGGCCCAGAAACGCCGACAGCCATAGAAACCGCGTAGCGAAAAACGGGCCTTAGCCCTTGTAACTTTTTCCCCTTTTCCCTTTGCATTCTTCCATCAATCCATTATCTTTGTCCCGTAAAATTAACGCAAAGTAGAACATAAAAACATTTGCCGATGAAATAGAACAGATATTTAATTGATATTAAAACATAAAGGCGTTTTTGCTCATGCATTTTTGATGGAAAACTCGCAATTTTCTTAATATCGCAAAAATCAGAAAGCAAGAAACGCTCACGAGAAATCGTGGGCTTTCTTATTTGCGATATAGGTATGCGAGACCTTCCATCAGATAAAAAGAGTTCACGATTTTTTATTGTTGTGTACTCCAAGCACAGGCAAAAGGGCATTTATGAAACAAGAACCAACAAGAACTTTTTAATAATGAAATAATTGGCGGAAATTTGCATCGCAAAAACTAAATATAACAATGGGAACAAATACTGATAAGGAAAAGAATTTTAACGAAATTGAAAGCCAGCTGCATGAGCAATATGCTACAAACAACACCAACAATTTGGGTGCGGTTGTTTCGCTTATGGCTGGTCTGTTTGTTGTTATCGGATTTTATGGCAATGTCTTTATCAGTTCCAGCTATTATTTCGAAAAAGCAGGCGACTGTAATTATAGGTTAAGCGACTTATGCATTGCTGCTGCTTGTGCGTACATTGCCTTGGGAATAATGGCATACATTTGCATATATCAGGGAATGCATCAGCGCCACGAACAGTTCATTGTGTGGGCTATACGCAACAAATTTTATGGTGATAAATACAACAATCCAAAAATATTTTCAGACGATTATGTGCCCTTTGGCAAAAATGGATTTAGGATTATCCAAGGTCTATATGGCGAGTTTGTGAAGATTATATCTCTTGTAACCGGATGTATTACAATTAGTTTGTTGGCAAAAATCGGTTATAATATTTATAAGTTGTATAATAACGGATGGTCTCATCGTGGTGTTATAATGTGTGCAATTTCACTTGTCGCATACATTTTGGTTTACATCATTTGTGTAAACCGCTTTAGGAAAGGAGAAATTAAATATCGGAATTTGTCCAATGAATATGGACATCTGCTTCATAATGACCAAAAACCAATCATAATAAAACCATCTGTTCCCGAACCATTTAAAGAAATATCATGTTGGGAATTTTTTAAGAACTTTTTTATCGCAGCATCATTGTTTAAAGTTAAAGATAGTAGAAAAAACGCAAATCAAATAAAGGGAGTTAATGTGGAAAAGCACGAAAATAGTAAGCAAATTTAAAAGTTAAGTTATATGGCAAACGAAAAAAAGGAATTTAGTAAAAAGGTATTAGAAAAGTTGGGCGGAAGTGGAAAGAGTGGCTATTATGTTTACCGCCTTGTTGATCCACGCAACTTTGAAACTTTTTATGTGGGAAAGGGTTATGGTAACCGTGTATTTCAACATGCAAAAGCAGCAACAAAAATGAAGAAGGAAAAAGATGAAGACGAAGAATCGTTGAAAATTCGTCTTATTCGCGAAATTATTACAGGAGGAAAAGATGTTGTCGCGATGATTCACAGATGGAATCTCACAGAGCAGGAAGCGTTTGAGGTGGAGGCAGCTCTAATTGATTGCTATCCTGGGCTTACCAACATTCAATCTGGTCATGGCAGTGACTATGGGCTTATATCTGCAGAAGACTTGGCGGCAAAACTTGGTGTTGAGGAATACAAAGAACCTGATGAAAACTATATTATAATTAAGACTACAGAACCTGTTGTTGATAAAAAAGGATTATACGATGCGGTACGAAGCGCATGGAGAGCAGATCTTAACAAAGCGCAAAAATACAAATATGTTTTAGGTATTGTAAATGGTATGGTTCGTGAGGTTTATGAAGTTTCAAAATGGATGAACTGCGTTGACCGTCCGGGAAGAATTGAATTTATTGGAAAACCTACAAATGACTGCATATCAGAACTTAAAGGAAAACTAATCCCTCAAAAATATAAGGAAAAAGGAGCTGCGTATCCTTTTTTGTACAAAAAGGGAAAGAGCAAAAACATTTAATAACAATTAAAAATTTTATATCATGAAAAAAATAATTTTCACATTAATTCTCGCCACCATTTGTGACCTATATGCTTTCGCCTACGACTTCTCTGCCGTATGTAGTAGCGGACAAACCCTATACTATACAATTACATCTTCCACTTCCCCATATACAGTAGAAGTTTTTGGAAGCAGTAGTTTGTCTGGAAACCTTATAATACCATCTTCGGTCACTTATAATGGTAGTACTTATTCTGTTACGAGCATTGCTAATTCTGCATTTATTAATTGCAGAAATTTGACATCAGTTACAATCCCCAATTCAGTAACTAGCATTGGTTATGAGGCATTTAGGTACTGTTACAGTCTTGTGGATATGACAATCCCATTTGTGGGCGGAAGTGCAACGGCAACAACAGCCTCTGCTTCAACACTTTTCGGATACATATTCGGAGAGTCAACTGGAGGCGAGATTGGTACTCGTCAATATTGGACTAGCGGAAATGGACCATGGTATTCTATACCAGGAAGCCTTAGGTCGGTTACCGTGACAGGCGGAAATTTGCTGTACGGGGCATTTTACAACTGCTCTATGCTAACATCTGTTACAATTCCCAATTCGGTTACGAGCATTGGAGAAGCTGCATTTACTGGTTGCAGCGGTCTGACGGCAGTTTATTATACTGGCAGTATTGAACAATGGTGCGGGATGTCAATTTTTAGTACACCGCTTCAATACGCTCATAACCTATATATTGACAATGAACTTGTTACTGACTTGGTAATCCCAAATACGGTAACAGAAATAAAGAATTTTAGTTATGCAACTTGCTTGACATCGGTTACTATCCCTAATTCGGTTGTTGCTAGTATTGGCGGTTCTGCTTTTGCTTATTGCAGTGGACTGACAGAGGTTACAATTGGCAACTCTGTAACAAGCATAGGTCAAAATGCATTTAAACATTGCAGCGGACTTACAGAGTTTACAATCCCTAATTCGGTTACAAACATCGGTCAATACGCTTTTTCTAATTGTAGCGGTCTTACATCAATAACAATCGGCAATGGAGTTGAAAGTATTGGTAGTTCTGCATTTAATGCTTGTAGCGGACTTGTAGATATGACAATCCCATTTGTAGGCAGAAGCGCAACGGCAACATCGGCTTCTGCTTCCACACTTTTCGGATATATATTCGGAACAAGTAGTTATACAGGCGGTACTGCCGTAGAGCAAAAATACGGAACTGGTACTAGCCTAACATATTACATTCCCATCTGCCTTAGGTCGGTTACCGTGACAGGCGGAAATTTGCTGTACGGGGCATTTTACAACTGCTCTATGCTAACATCTGTTACAATTCCCAATTCGGTTACGAGCATTGGAGAGGCTGCATTTTATTGGTGCAGCGGACTGACATCGGTTTCAATTCCCAATTCTGTTACAAGCATTGGGACAAATGCTTTTACTTTCTGCTGCGGACTGATGTCAGTAACATTTGGAAGTTCTGTTACGAGCATTGGCACATGGGCATTTTATGGGTGCTACGGACTGACAGACATATATGCAAATCCTGCAACTCCGCCAACTCTTGGTACAAAGAATTTTAATTATAGTGCTTATATTGATAATGGGTATATTGATTATGGGTATCACGAATATCATTACAATGCCACAGTATGGGTTCCCTGCGGGTCGGCGGATGCGTATAGGGCTGCTGACCAATGGAGCAATTTCAGCGACATACGCGAAACCGGAGCCTCATTGCTCAGCGTATCGAGCGCAAATCCGCAGATGGGAACAGCAAGCATAACACTGCAGCCCTCCTGCTCAAATGGCAACGCCAGAATAGTCGCCACCCCAAACTATGGCTACCGCTTCGTGCAGTGGAACGACGGCAACACCGACAATCCGCGCTCGCTGTATGTATCGTCGCAGGTGGAATATGTAGCATCGTTTGAAGCAATACCTACTTATACCATCACCGCAGTTTCGGCAGATGAGGCAACCGGAACCGTAACGGGCGGCGGCATATTCTACGAGGGCGAAACGGCAACCCTTACCGCTACGCCAGCCGAGGGCTACAGGTTTGCAACTTGGAACGACGGCAACACCGACAATCCGCGTACCGTAACGGTAACCGAGGATGCCACCTACACGGCTACATTCGCAGTATTCCATACAATAACCGTAACTTCTGCCGACGAAACGCTAGGAACAGCATCTGGCAGCGGCGATTACGCCGAAGGCTCACAGGTTGAAATTTCTGCCACACCAGTCGAACACCACCATTTCGCGCAGTGGAACGACGGCAATACCGACAATCCGCGCACAATAACTGTTACAGGCGACTCGACCTTTACCGCTTCGTTTGCAATCGACAGGTTTACGATTACGGTTGAATCTAATGATGTCGCAATGGGTACGGTAAGCGAAAGCGGCACCTACGACTATGACACCGAGATACAGATTTCGGCAACACCAGCCGAGGGCTACGGCTTTGCAACTTGGAACGACGGCAACACCGACAATCCGCGTACAATAACCGTGACAGAGGACATCACCTACACGGCAACATTCGGCGCTTGGCGTACAGTTACTGTAGCATCTGCCAACGAAACAGAAGGAACTGTGGAAGGAACAGGTGAGTATGTTGAAGGCACCACAATCCAGATTACTGCAATACCAAACGACCACTATCATTTCGTGCACTGGATTGACGAAGAAAATCCAACACGTGACTTTAACACCGACAATCCACGCACAATAATCGTAACAGGCAATATGACATATACAGCTGTGTTTGCAATCGACCAGCATACGATTACGGTTGAGTCTGCCGACATTGCAATGGGTACAGTAAGCGAAAGCGGAACATACGATTACGGCACAGAAATACAGATTTCGGCAACTGCCGCAGAACACTACCATTTCACGCAATGGAGCGATGGCACCACCGACAATCCACGTACAATAATGGTAACCGAGGATGCAACCTACAGGGCCGAATTTGCAATTGACCAGCATACGATTACGGTTGAGTCTGACGATGAAACAATGGGCACAGTAAACGGAAGCAACACCTACGACTACGGCGCAGAAATTCAGATTTCGGCAACTGCCGCTGAGCACTACCATTTTGTACAATGGAACGATGGCAACACCGACAATCCACGTACAATAACGGTAACCGAGGATGTAACCTACAGGGCCGAATTTGCAATTGACCAGCATACGATTACGGTTGAGTCTGACGATGAAACAATGGGTACAGTAAACGGAAGCAACACCTACGACTACGGCGCAGAAATTCAGATTTCGGCAACTGCCGCTGAGCACTACCATTTTGTACAATGGAACGATGGCAACACCGACAATCCACGTACAATAACGGTAACCGAGGACGCAACCTACAGGGCCGAATTTGCAATCGACCAGCATACGATTACGGTTGAATCTGACGATGAAGCAATGGGAACTGTAAACGGAAGCAACACCTACGACTACGGCGCAGAAATTCAGATTTCGGCTTCGGCTCTCGATGGCTACCAGTTTGTTTCGTGGAACGATGGCAATACCGACAATCCGCGCACTATCACGGTTGTAGCCGATGCTGAATATATTGCTTACTTTATTTCACTTACCGGCATCGATGAAAGCGCAGTTTCCGAAATCGCCCTCTTCCCGAATCCCGCCACCGACATTCTCAACATCGCATCATCGGAAACAATTTCGGAAATTGAGATTGTAAATGTGATGGGGCAAGTTGTAAAGCGCATTGAGGTGAATGCAGACAATGCGGTTTGCGATGTGGAAGATTTGAAGAGTGGGGTGTATGTGGTAAGGATATACAGCCGCCCCTTCGGCTCCGCTCAGGGAGCGGCTTTGCGCAAATTCATCAAGGAATAACTGAAATGTTTTGTGGTCTATCGTAAGGGAAGGTTTCAAACCTTCCCTTATGCATATATGTTCCGTCCCATCCTGTGGATACATTCGCACCAACGGACATACGATATTAGGATGGTTAACTATTACTGTCCGCTAAAATTTTAGCGAATCTATGCAATGTATATTGTGTCAGATTATTACAAGGCAGAGCCTTGATATTGCTATGTCGTAGGCTTGAGCCTACGACATTGTTATTTCTTCGATTCCATCTTGAATCTCATATATTCGTCGGTGAGAACCTTCTTGGTATAGAGGGGGAATTCGCCTTTCATCATCCAGTCGTAGTAGGCAGAGTCCTTCTTGAAAACATCGGTCAGGAGCATTCCCTTGTACTTGCCGAAATTTATGACAACCCTGTGGTCGGCATCGTAGATGAGCCGGCCCATAAAGTCGGCGTTGCTGTTGTACGACGAGAACTTTGAGATTTCGGGAATGTCGTTTCCAATGTCGCTGTAGCGTTCAACTTGAGCCTTGAAAACCTCGTAGGTGGCTTCGGTATCGGCATTTGCCGAGTGTGCATTTTCGAGGTCGCCGTTGCAGTAGAACTTGTAGGCTGCCGAAAGGTTTCGAGGCTCCTTCTTCATAAAGATGCTCATCACATCAACGAAATTTCTCTTTTTCAAGTCGAAATCGACACCTGCACGAATAAATTCCTCGGCAAGCAGAGGAACATCGAACTTGTTGGAGTTGTAACCTGCAATGTCTGCATCACTGAAAATATCTACCAGTTCCTTTGCCTTTTGCTTGAACTTAGGGCAGTCTGCTACATCTGCGTCAGAAATTCCGTGTACTGCCGTCGCCTGTGGCGGAATTGGCATTTCGGGATTTATGCGGTAAGTCTTGCGCATCTCTTCTCCGTTAGGGAAGACCTTTACTATTGAAATTTCAACAATCCTGTCGGATGCAATGTTTACACCAGTTGTTTCAAGGTCGAAAAAGACTATCGGCTTATGAAGTTGTATTCTCATATTGGCTATAAAAAAGATTACCCGATTGCTCGGGTAATCGGTATTGTGTTACATTCTGTTTATCATCATTGGCATCAGGAGCATCAGGACATCCTCGTCGGGATTTTCGTTGTCCTTCGGAAGAATTATTCCTGCGCGGGTCGGGTCGGAAAGTTCTACGGTAACTTCCGGAGTTGAAATGTTGCTCAGTATTTCGGCGAGGAAATTCGACTTGAATCCGATTTCCATATCGTCGCCTTCGTACTGGCAGTTGATTACTTCCTTGCCGGAAATTGAGAAATCCATATCCTGAGCCGATATTTCAAGGGTATTTCCGCTTATCTTGAGTCCTACGAGGTTGCTCGACTGGCTTGCGAACATACCTATACGGCGCAACGAATTGTAGAGTTCTACGCGGTCAACGACAAGTTTGTTGGGGTTTTCGCGCGGAATTACCGAATTGTAGTTGGGGTAAACGCCTTCGAGCAGACGGCAAACCAAGCGGATTGAACCGAAAGTGAAAACTGCGTTCTTTTCGTCAAATTCGAGAACCACATCGTCCGAAGCCTTTGGAAGAATGGTCTTCAGTATGTTTGCAGGCTTCTTCGGCAGGATGAACGAACTTTCGGTCTGAGCCTTTACTTCCTTGCGGGTGTATTTTACGAGTTTATGGGCATCGGTTGCAACGAAGTTTATTCCCGACTCCTGCAATTCGATGAAGATACCGTTCATTATCGGGCGGAGTTCGTCGTCGCCGGTAGCGAAGATTGCCGATGTGATACCTCCGTAAAGGATGTCGGGGCTAATGCTAATGCTGATGGTCTTGTCGGCCTTCAATTGAGTTGCCTGCGGAAAATCGGAACCGTCAACGCCTACGAGCGTATATTTTCCGTTCTGCGAGGTGATGTCTATTCTCTTGTCATCGGTATTTATGTTGAAAGTCAACGGCTGTTCAGGGAATTCCTTCAGCACGTCGAGAATCTTCTTTGTGTCGGTTGCGATAACACCGTCGCCGCTGTAGTTTTCGAGCGGTAGGGTAGTTGTGATTGTGCTTTCGAGGTCACTGGCGGTAATCTTCAGTATGCCGTCTTCTACCGACATCAGCACGTTGTCGAGGATTGGAAGTGAATTTTTTGAGTTAACAACCCTGCTAACTATTTGCAGGTGCGACAGAAGCTGTGAGCTTGATATTACAAAATCCATATATTATTACTTTTAAAGTTTTACGATTAAAATTTGGGGTGTAAAATTACAAATTATATTAATAAGTGCTGACATTTATTTGCACAAATAATTGAAAAATACATGGCTCTTTTATTTATACAATGTTATTGTTTATAATACAAGTAGTTAGCATTTGAACAAATCCGCTGGTTGCGATGTGCTGAGCTTGCCGAAGTCAAGGTGACGAAATGATATAATGCATATTATTGTTGTCCGATAAAAATGGAAAAGTCATTCCGCAAAGCAGAGTGAACCGACTAAGGAACGTGTCGTGTGAACTCGCTTATGCGGTACCTTTAGCTCGGCGCAGCCAATCTCCTTGAGTAGTAATATTGTATGAGATTACGGATAGCAGTCTTCACAACGCTCCCCGTTCCGTATCGCGTGTTTCGACTAGCTTCCGTACCTTTAGCTCACGCAGCGAAGCAAGTAAATGACGAGCCCCTTTATTTATGCCATCGTATAAATGCTTGATAACATCACAATTACTTACGTCACCCAGATTTTTATCGGACAACAATAAATGCATATTAACCTTACCTTTCGACAGACGCTATTTTGTATTGTGTTTTTTGTTTTGCCAATTATTTACAATTTTCTTTCTTCCTGCCCTAAGCAGTGCAGTGTCGGCAAACTTCTTCTGGAACTGATGATTGCTCATATCTTCCAGTTCTTCGGGCGAAAATGATTTTATCTCGGGCAGTATGATGCCATTTTTCTTTGGTGCTGAAAAATTGTGCGGACAACAATCCTGACAGGCATCGCAACCATATATCCGATTGCCTATCTCTGCCTTTACGTCATCGTCAATGTCATCCTTTTTCTCTATAGTCTGATACGAAATGCACTTTGCGGCGTTTATGCCCTCGAAAGTCAAAGCCTTTGTCGGACAAGACTTTATGCATGCATTGCAACCAAGACAAGTCTGGTCGAGCGGCATATCATAGTCGCTTTCGAAATTAACGACAAGTTCGCCGATAAAGACAAATGAACCCAGTTTCGGACTTATTAGGCATCTGTTTCTGCCAATAAAACCTAGTCCCGACTTATGCGCAAAATATCTTTCGAACAACGGTGCAGAATCGACAAAGGCTCGTCCATCTGCATCAGGACAAATATCCTTGATTTCGGCAAGCATTGCGTTCAGTTTTTCCTTTACCACAAAATGGTAGTCGCGGCCGAGAGCATATTTTGCTATGCGAAAGTCGGTGCGGTCGGGATGCTCGTCGGTATTGTAGGAGTAAAGCACCGAGATTACTGATTTTGCCCCATCGACAAGCATACGCAAGTCGCTGCGCACATCGATGTTGCGCTCCATGTAAGACATTTCAGCATTGTACTCTTTCGCAATCCACGATTCCAACGCCGAAACGTTACCATCGTCCACCAACGCATCGCTTATTCCGCAGTCGTCAAAGCCAACGCGAAGCGCGATTTCCTTAACCGTCTGCGAATCGACAAACATATTAGTCGTTTTTGTAGGTTTTACCTTCGTAGTAAACGCTCTCCGACTTCACACCGAAAGCATATCTGACAGCATCACCAGTAAGTTCAAAATCGGTGACTTTTTCGTATGAAATGGTTTCTGTCTTTGTCCCGTCAAAATATTTCAGGTTGCCCATCTGGTCAAGATATGCCACAGACCTATTGTTTATGAAATATTTTTCGGGAATGTAACTTTCCAATGTATATACCTTGCCATCAACGTATGCCTTAAAGTAGTTCTGTACGCCGAAAACCATAATTTCATCGGCTATTTCATAAAAGTCAGGCTCGTCAAATGAAATTGTACGCGTCTGGAAATCCTCAAATACTTTCAGGTACGAAGAAGCGTCAACGTATGCAACCAATCTGTCTCCACATTTGAATGATGTCGGCACAAAGTCCTCAAGGTCAACAAATTCATTCCTGTAGAACGAATGGAAACTGCCAGTACTTGCATCAACAAAAGCAATGACATCCCTGCCCATTGCTATTGCCCCAAGATTTTTACCAAATATAATCTGTTCTATTTCACCAAGATAGAAAGCATTTAAGTTGCCATTGACATCAATAAACGCGGCGATGTTTTCACCGATATACACATTGGATGGAGGTTCTGATGAAAGCACATCGTCCAAAGTATATTTATCACCATTCCAATATCCCATAAGCAGATGCTGCATGTCGTCGTACCACACAACCACATCATCGCTTGCCCAGTATTTGTCGGTGCTTGCGCAAAGTGTTTGAAGACTGCCGTCGTCATAAATCTTGAGCTGTGTGTTCATTCTGAACGAAATGATATTATCTGTCACTATATAGTCTGATACAAAGCTGCTAGCATTATGCAAGAAATGATTATTGTATATTTTTAATCCTCCAGAATTGTCAATATATACAAAAGATTTGTTTCCAACGCCATACGATTTTGGCGGAAGATGGTCGATCTGCTTTGTATTTCCATTGTCGAAAACCCAAATATTGCCAAGATAGTCGTTATAGAATGAGATGCCTTGCGGTTTAGCAACAACACAAAACAATAACATTACAACTATAAGTACAATATGACAGATACAAAATTTCATATTAATTTTACAAGGCAAATTTACATATTTTTTTTATTGGTATATGTTATTAAGGATAAGAAAAGAAAAAATAATAATTTTGCAAAAACTAATAATATCATGAAAGAAAAGGAAAACAAAAAACCTATTGAAATATCCGAACTGGGAGAGTTTGGTCTTATTGAGTACCTTACAAAGGATTTGACAATAATTGATAAAAACCTTATAAAGGGAATTGGTGATGATTGTGCCGTGTTTGAAAGTGGAGGGATTTGCAACTTGGTCACTACGGATCTTCTTGTAGAGGGAATACATTTCAATCTTATATATACACCACTAAAGCATCTTGGTTATAAAGCCGTAGCGGTAAATTTAAGCGATATATATGCCATGAACGGAACCCCAAAATATATAACCGTCTCAATAGCGATAAGCCGTAAATTTTCGGTAACAGCCATTGAACAGCTTTATGAGGGGATAAAGTTGGCTTGTGATCGTTTTGATGTTGAACTTATTGGAGGAGATACAACCAGTTCACTCTCGGGCCTTTTTATCAATATTACAGCTATAGGACAAGCAAATAAAGATGATATTGCATACCGTAATGGCGCAAAAAAGAATGATCTTATATGTGTAAGTGGCGATCTGGGGGGAGCGTATATTGGACTTAAAGTGCTCGAACGTGAGGCAAAGCTATATATGGACGACAAGGATATCCAACCAGAACTTGAAGGATATGAATATGTGATTGAACGTCAGTTGAAGCCCGAACCTCGTCGCGATATTGTGCGGGAATTGGCTAAACGTAGAATAATACCTAACTCCATGATTGATATTTCAGATGGACTTTCGTCCGAATTGTTGCATATTTGTAAACAGTCGGGGGTGGGATGCCGTGTATATGAAGACAAGATTCCAATTCATGAGCAAACAGAATTTGTGTCCAATAAATTTCGTCTCGATTCTAGTCTTGCAGCAATGAATGGGGGAGAGGATTACGAACTTTTGTTTACAGTACCTATCGACAAGAAAGATCTTGTTGAAGAAATTAACGATGTTGCCATAATCGGTTATATTTGCGATGCTAGCAATGGCAATAAGTTTGTTGCGCGAAATGGTGTGGAATTGGATTTGAAAGCCCAGGGATGGAATGCTTTCTAAAATTTTCGCAAACGATTAGGTAATGCCTAATATCAAAAACATAATATTCGACCTATGCGGTCCGATAATTACAATAGATATCGGATTGATTGACAAACGTTTGCATCAGTTTGGAATAAAAGACGAACAGCCATACAGCAAACTTTACAATCTTGGACTTACCAAGCGTTTTGAATCAAACCAGATTACCACCGCTCAATTCTGTAAAGAACTGCGCTCAATACTCGAAACGGACATTTCCGAAGAACAAATCTGCGACGCTTGGAACACACTGATTGTCGATTTCAAGTGTGAGCACCAAAAACTTATGCCGAAAGTACACAGGCACTACCATACTTTTTTGCTCAGCAACAGCGATGTGGTAAATGCAGAATATTTTGTCAATTACCTTAATGAAAATGCGGGATTCAACTTCACGGAGCAGTGCTTTGACGAGATATTCTTCTCATATATGATTGGCGACCGCAAGCCAAGCGAAAACGTTTTCAATCACATATTAGCAAAGCACAAACTCAATGCCCACGAAACCCTTTTTATCGACGACTGCGAAAAGCATTGCATAGGTGCAAAAAAAGTTGGACTAAATACAATCTTGCTACAAAAAACAATAGACATTTGTGAAATTTTCAATAACGATGGAACATTAAAACAACAGATATGAAAAAGGAAATATATCTTGCTGCAGGATGTTTTTGGGGTGCAGAACATTACTTCAAGCAAATCGAAGGCATAACATTCACGAAAGTGGGATTCGCCAACGGCAACATCGAAAATCCCACCTACGAACAGGTTTATACCGATCTTACTGGATTTGCTGAAACTGTGCTTGTCGAATACGATTCGTATCTCATACCGCTACGTACAATTATACGACTATATTTCAAGGCCATCGACCCGATAAGTCTCAACCGTCAGGGAGCCGACTACGGAACCCGTTACCGTACAGGGATTTACTATACAGACAAGTCTGATTTGCCAATAATACGAGATGTTATGGTGGTGGAAGCAAAAAAGTACGATCAACCTCTGCAAGTGGAAGTTGCTCCTCTGAAAAATTTTTTCCCTGCCGACGAATACCATCAGGATTACCTTAATAAAAATCCCACAGGATACTGCCATCTGCCGATTGAACTTTTCGCCTACGCAAAGAATTACAAGCCAATAAGCGTTAGGATTCGCGAATGCCTATTTGCCAATCAGGACTTGGGATATCGCGCCTTTCACTCCAAACTGATGCCAGGAATCGACATTGAAAGGATAATTGGTGTACGCACTCCGCAACTGCGCAAAACAGCCAAGCAATTTGCCAAAGATACCGAAATAGATGATTTCTTGTCAAGCCTTCCGCACCAGTACTATGACGAGAACAACCTACATGGATTCATAGTCGCAGAAATCAAAGACTATGACCACACTATTACAGAAATAGACCGTCTTCTGCCATACATTGACAATTGGGCAACTTGCGATCTTATAAAGCCAAAGTCCTTTGCTAAAAACCACAGCAGACTATTAAAAGACATCTGCCGATGGATGAAGTCGAACAAGACATACACCATCCGATTCGGTATAGAAATGCTTATGACTCATTTCCTCGATGAGGATTTCCGTTCCGAATATCTTGAATGGGTTTCAAATATCACAAACGATGAGTACTATGTGAAAATGATGGTTGCTTGGTTCTTTGCCACGGCTTTAGCCAAACAGTATGAAGCAACGTTACCCATCATTGAACAGAATCGTCTTTCACCATGGACTCACAACAAAACAATACAAAAGGCTAATGAAAGTTACAGGATTAGCACCGAGCAGAAGATATATTTGAATAAATTGAAAAGGGGAAAGTAATTGGATAGTATTTGCAAAACTAAATTTCAATAGTGATAAGATATTATAATAGCGAAGATTGAAAAGTATAAACGTTAAACCTAGGTTATGGCACAATGGGGCAATATATATATCCAGCGCGAAAACGGAGAAACAGCCTTAGCTCAGGCTCCTGTAATCGTATCTGCTAGCCGAAGCACTGATATTCCAGCATTCTATGCCGACTGGTTTATACATAGGTTGAATATCGGATACTCGGCTTGGACAAATCCTTTCAATGGGAAGCAAGGTTTCGTGTCGTACCAAAACTGCCGCTTCATCGTGTTCTGGTCGAAAAATCCACAACCACTACTCAAACATATTGATTATTTGAGCGAAAGGAATATGGGTTGTTACATACAATATACATTGAACAACTACGAAGCGGAAGGTTTGGAAAAAGGGGTGCCACCTTTGCAAGAACGAATAGACACATTCAGAAGACTTGTGGACAAGTTGGGCAAAGGTCGTGTAATATGGCGATTTGATCCGCTTATACTTACAGATAAAATTACGATTGACAACCTGTTACAAAAAATTGAAAACATTGGAGATCAATTGTATGGATACAGCGAAAAACTTGTCTTCAGTTATGCAGATATTTCTTTGTACAAAAAGGTGAAGTCGAACTTGGACAAGAACAATATAAACTACAAGGAGTGGACAGAGTTGCAGATGTCCGAGTTTGCAAGACGGCTTGCAGAACTGAACCATAAATGGCAATATACGTTGGCAACCTGCGGTGAAAAAATTGACTTGGAAAAATATGGCATACAACATAATAGCTGTATTGATGAAAATCTGATGATTCGCTTTGCTTATCAAGACAAGGAGTTGATGAAATACCTCAGTGTAGAAATTCACGAACGCGAAAATTCCCTATTTGGAAACAACCCAATTCCTGCCGATGCAATAATGCTTAACAATACCCGATACGCTATAAAAAAGAAAAAAAATCTCGATAAGGGTCAACGTCAGTTCTGCGGATGTATCGTAAGCAAAGACATTGGCGAATACAATACCTGCCCGCATCTATGCGAATATTGCTATGCAAATACAAACAAGGAAATAGCAGTGAGAAATTGGGGGCAACATGCAAAAAATACTTTTGGAGAAAGTATCATATAGCGATAAGCATTAAGGTTAGCATGAATTAATATATATCTGAAGGTTTTGCACTTCCGAACTTGTGACGCTCGACCGTAGGGTCGTCGATGAAGTCGTCGCGATGGATTTTGGCACCTTTTACAATGCAGTTCTCAAAAAACCACATTGCCTTGTCGAAGTCGTCGTACATTCGTGCCGCAACTTCGTGACCGATAGTATTGTAGCGCACAATGTAGTAAGGATAGCCGTATTTTTCAAATCGTTTCACAAGCTTGCTGCTGCCGAACAATCCTATGTTGAACATCTTGATTTGCTTGTAGTTGACCAGCTTGTCGGCAGTGCCGTGGAGCATCATCGTAGGCGCAGGCTCCTGATGGCGATACTTTACCTTTCCATTGGTCGAGAATATTGCTCCGGCATACGACATTACACCTGCGTACCTGAAGCCATCGGGAAGAATCTGTCCGAGTTTTGTTCTGTTGCCAAGTTCGTAGTCGGCCTGCAATACGGTAATTGCCCCTGCACTCGAACCTGCGATTATCAGTTTCTTGCTGTCAATCTGCAATTCCTTTTCGTGTTCCATTATGTATTTCGTTGCCGTGAGCAAGTCTTCGGCAGCCATGGCGATTGCGTTTTCCAAAGGCTTGTAGTTGAACACTCCCAAGCCCTTAACACCTTTAAGTCCAAGGCGGTAATCGATGGCGATGACGTTTATGTTGTTTTCGAGCAATTTGCTGTAGTACGGGAAATAATAAGGCTCAGTACGGCTTCCACCGATGAAACCACCTCCAAACACAAATACAACAGTATAGTTGTCGGCGGAATTAGGTGCCTTGTAAAGGTCGAAGTACAGCGAACTGTCACGCTTTACGTATTCGTATGTTGCTGTCGGAGTTATCTGTGCCTGTGCGCAAATCGCTGTGAGTGTCACCAGAATGCATAATGCCAATTTCTTCATATTCCTTAGGTTTTTATTTTGGGATAAATGCGTTTTCGATATGTTCTACCTTATATTCGTTGCCAAGGACATAGACCATCACGACATCGAAGCGGATTTCCCCGTCAAATCCGATAGCTTTCGCATAAATTTCAGATGCTGACGTGAGAAATTTCATCTTGTCGTCGGTTATAAAGTCGGATGTGTTGCCAAATTGCTCAGAACTGCGGGTCTTCACCTCGACTATTGCGAGAATGTTATCCTTCCGTGCTATAATGTCGATTTCCTTGTGCTTGCAATGCCACTGTCGTTCAAGTATTTCGTAGCCCTTTGAGCCTAGACGCTTTGCGGCAATGTTTTCTCCGAGTAACCCAAGTTCATTGTGAGCGGCCATACAGCTATTCCTTTTGGACGGAAATTTCCTCTTTGTTTTCGGCATCCTTCTCTGTAGCAAACAATTCTATCGACACTATCATTGCGGCAAATCCCCAGAACGGCACGGCTATCTTGTCGATGTCGAGGAAGTTGTTCAATGCTCCGTGTATGAAGTAGGTTGCCAGTCCGCAAAGTGCCGCCGCCACTATCATCTTTAGTTTTCTGTCCTTCAACTTGTGATAAGTGCGTGTGCCTGTAATGTAGATTAGAATACAAATCAAGGCATAATTAATCAGGCCGAGCAGACCCGATTCGGCAAGCGAACCGAGGTACTCGCTGTGTGCATTTCCTCCGTCGCCAGCGTTGGTGCTTATGATTGTCTTTTCGTCGGAATGCTGGAATGGCGCGTAGTTGAACTGATAGGTTCCTGGTCCCCAGCCGAAGATTGGTTTTTCCTTGAACATTCGTACTGCACAGTTCCAGCGGTTTATTCTTTCAAGGTTCGAGGCATCGGAAGTAATGTTGCTGATTGACTTTATATGCTTTGAGAAGTCGGTTGACGATTCAACCTTGTTTCTTTCCAAATCCATTAGAATCTTGTCTTGGAATAGAGCGTAGCCTCCAATTCCGACAATCAGTATTGCGAAAATAATCTTGTTGTCAATCTTTAGCTTGAGTATCAAGTACATTCCCAAAGCACCTACAAGGCTTATCCACGCGGCGCGGGTGTATGAGAACACCAATCCTGTTATTAATATTACAAGAAGCGCCAGTGACACTATTCTCCAGCGTATTTTCATTTCTTTATTCAGTACAAAGCCTATTAGGAATGGTATGAACATCGCTATTGCGGCGCCGTATGAAGTGTGGTCGTTGAAAAACGGATTCATAATTCCGTTGCCTATATGCTGGTCGAAGTTGTATGCCGAGTGCTTTATGAGAGTATAAATTATTAGTGCGGCAAACGGAATCAAATAAAGGAAGCAGAACCTGTATATGTTACGTGTATCCTTGAATAACATCACACCAAGGAAGAAGAACGGAAAAATGAACCATAAGGAGGCGATCCAGCATTTTAGCGATACCAGTGGCATAGTGCTTGTGCAAACAGTAATCAGATGCCATATCAAATATATGAATATCATTATTGAAAGGTGGTGCTTAAGTATTTGCTGGTCGTATTTGCGTTCAAGTAGTAATTTCAGCATAAAGACAAGCATTATGGCGACGAACAAAGGTTCTGTTGGCAAGTCGATATTGAAGGCAAGGTGAGGATAGAATTCTTTAAGAGGCAAGGAAAAAGGTATGCACATTACAGAAAACAACAGAGCCTTGTCGAGCGAGAAGAAAATTCCTGCAATGACAATCAAAGCCAACGGCAACAGATTGAACATATAGTTCTGGAATTTCGCTATCATGAAGCAGTCGATGATAACGAAAAGAGCTACAATAGCGTAAAAAACGATTATTTTAGTCTTGTGTGTCAACTTTTTCCTTTGGCTTTCTGCAGCCTTCAATTATTGCAATCGCTATTATTCCTATCAAGCAGCCGCCGATTGCCGACAGCAGGACTATTATCCAGCGAATAGGATAGAATTTTTTGTCGGCTACGTATGGCCTTGATACGACATGCGAATAAGTCTGAACCTTATAGATGTCGCGATTGGCATCCTCGCATATTTTCAGTTCGCTATTATAACGCTGCAATGCGCTTAGTCGCAGGGAGTCGGTCTTTGTGAAATCGGCTCCGTATTCCTGCCAGTTTTTAAGTATGGTGCTAGCTTCGCCTGTGCTGCGTCCGTTGGCGGATACCTCGCTGTAGGCCCTCGACTGCGATGACAAGTCAATCATTCCGTACTCTGTTCCGTATTTTTTTAGTACATCGGAAAGACTGTCAATTATACGCTCCTTTTTCTTCACAGACTCTGAATATATCAGATAGACTTCCAGCGATTTTTCTGCATTCATCTTTAACACTAACCTGTCGTAGTTCTCGATTATGGAATTTGCAATGTCCGCTGCCATTTGCGGATCTTCATCGCAAACTGTTATCATTACAGCATCGTTTGGCGTCTTTTCTATAGTAACGTTGTCATTGTATTCATCCATCATCTTTGACAGGGATCCATTGTCACTAGTATCAATTTTGTAATGCCTATACAAATCGTATTTCTCAATTATCTGGAACTTAATATCATTAGATTCAAGAATTTGGAGCATTTGTTCCGATTCAGATTCATCTGAATGGCATACTATATTTGCAGGGTATAATGTTGCATAAGATTTGTATTTAGGATGAATAAAATATGGACTTGAAAACACAAAGCCAAGAATTGCTGTTATGATGGTTATTGTAAGCAGATGCCATTTCCATTTTGCTATTAAGTAAAAGATGCTTTTTGTTTTAAAGTAGCTTTCCATAGTTTCGTAATTTGGTAGTCTGATAAAAATTTTAAGTTTATTAATTTCCGTTATACGCTTATTTGTTCCTAGCGCATCTGCTATTTTTTTTTTAAGGGTTCTATTATTACCAGAATTATTAAGGCCAATAGGAATGTTGCTACAACACTAGTAAGAACAATCAACCACCTAATCGGATATGTCTTTTTCTCTGCTTTCTCCGCCTTGTTCACTATGAATGCATTGGGCAAGTCTTGTTCCAGTTCAATCTTTGCCGCACGATATTTACCTTTACGCAGAGATAGTGTTTGAACCTCTTCTGTCAACTGTTCCTTTAGTGTTGAATGTGCTCCGCTGTATTTGGCAAGTGTGTCAAGTTTTGCTCCTATCTCATTGATGTTGCGGGTGTTTCCGCTGGCAAGCGCAATGGCATACTGCTCGCTATACATTTCTGTCTGCGACCTTACATCAATTACGCCAAGCCTACCGAGCTGTTCTAACGAGTCCTTTATATTTTTTACAGTTGCTTCCTGTTCAAGGTATTCTCTTTCCACAATCTTGAGTGCCTTGTATGCTCTTTCTTTCTGCATGCGTGCATATACGGTGTCGAGAAGGCATGAAATATCGTTGGCTATCATCGCTGCCGTATCTGGACTTTCGTCAAGCACCTCTATTATAACCGACGTGTATTCTGTCCGCGAAATCTTCACGTTCTCGTCATATTTGTCGTATAGCTTGGTGTATAGGTACTTTGTGTCTGGCTTCAGGCCATAGTGCTCAATGAGGTTGTATTTTTCGATGATGCGATTTCTGATGTCGTTGGATTGAAGCACCTGCATCAGTTGTTCCACTTCCTCGTTTTCTCCGAACTGCATAAGACCTTTTTGTGTAGTTCCTTCGGTGCCCAGCACTTGGGATACAGATGTTGAAGTTGCTGGATAAAGTATTACAGTTGATTTATATCGTTCGGGTATGCAGTAGCTTATAATTATTGAAGCAACCAAAGCCACTGAGCATACAATCAACAGATGTTTCCATTTCTTAATTATAAGAAACAGAACATCTGATGCGTTGAATGTGCTTTTATTGTCGTTTTCGCTCATGTCAAAAATATAATGACATTATTTTGCCCTTTCTGCGTATTCCTTTGTACGGGTGTCAACCTTGATCTTTTCACCTATTTCGATGAACAGAGGTACCATAATCTGAGCGCCTGTGTCGATAGTTGCCGGCTTAAGTGCGTTGGTTGTGGTATCGCCCTTCAGACCAGGTTCTGTATATGTTACAGTGGCTTCGATGAACGGAGGAAGTTCGCATGAAAGAGGGGTTTCGGTTTCTGCGTGAACCACTACTTCTACGTCCTGTCCTTCCTTGAGGAATTCAACACCGTCGATAACGTCTTCGGGAATAGCTATCTGCTCGAAAGTCTCCATGTGCATGAAGTTGTAGCCCATATCGTCCTTATATACGAACTGGTAGGGACGACGTTCGATTCTTACAGGATTTATTGATGCACCTGAGTTGAAAGTCTTGTCGATGGTCTTTCCGTTTTCGAGGCTCTTAAGTTTCGTACGGACGAATGCTCCGCCTTTGCCTGGTTTTACATGCTGAAAATCAACCACAAGGTAAAGCTTTCCTTCGAGTTCCATTGCTAAACCTTTTCTAATGTCTGCTGTTGTTGCCATATATACTTTTTCTAAAATTAGGGCGCAAAGATAATCACTTTTATTTTTTTATTGAAATTTTTTATTCGCTATCGTAAAAAACGTAGTGAAATGTTTTTTATTGTCATTGACGAAAAATAAAATGTACTTTTGCACCCCGATAAATAAGCAATACTATGCAATGCACTTTTTGTCCACGAAATTGCAAGGTAAACCGCACCGAACAGGCGGGATTTTGCCGTGTGAAAGGTCTTACCGTCGCCCGCGTAGGAATACACGAGTGGGAGGAACCGTGCATTTCGGGAAAGCGCGGAAGCGGAACAATTTTCTTCTCGGGCTGTAACCTGCGCTGCATTTTCTGCCAGAACGATACAATCTCGCGCTCGGCATACGGACGTGAAATTTCGGTCGATACACTCGGAAAACTTATGCTTTACCAGCAAAACGTTGGCGCTGAAAATATAAACCTTGTAAGCCCTACGCAATTTACGGGACAAATAGCCGAAGCCCTTGCCAAATACAAGCCGCAGATAAAAATTCCTGTGGTCTATAACAGCAACGGCTACGAATCGGTAGAACAACTGCATCGCCTCGAAGGTCTTGTAGATGTGTATCTGCCCGACCTCAAGTATGCCGACAACCGCCTTGCCGTTGAATATTCGTCGGCACCGAATTATTTTGAGGTGGCAACGGCTGTCATTGCCGAGATGAAGCGCCAGCGACCGAAAAATGTGTTTGTCAATGGAATGCTGCGCCGTGGCGTAATAGTACGCCATCTTGTATTGCCCGGCAACCTCGACAACAGCAAGCGCGTGCTCGACTATCTTGCATCCTACGACCGCAACATATATGTAAGCCTTATGGCACAATATTTCCCGACGGCAGATGTTAAGGGCCATCCGTTGCTCGGCCGAACTCTCACGCAAAACGAGTACGATGAAATATCGGCCTATTTCAAGCAATGCGGTCTGCACAATGGGTATTTCCAGGAATTAAGCAGCAATTCTGAAGAATATGTGCCAGATTGGTCGTTGGAAAGGTTGGATGAAATCATTAGGAAGGTTTAACTTCGTTGAGGGCTTCGCCGTTCACGTTTAATGCCTTCGGCGTTTGAGGATTTGTGGGTTTGAAAATTTATGTAGAATCGCGTCATGACACGATTGTACAAAAATTAAGAGAAAAATTTGTATTGGATTTGATGATTTGAAAATTCTATAATATTCAACGATTTGCACCAAATTAATTTCAAAATCTGTAGGGACGTTGTGTGCAACGTCCACAAAAAATTTTGCCAATTAAACAGAGTGAATTATTTTTGTTGACATTAATATAAATAGTATAAATATGAGAAAGAATATTTTGTTTGCAACCGTATTGTCACTGGCAATGGCTGGTTGCGGAGGTGTTACAACACACAGCATCAATCTTCAGGAAAACAATGAAAACAACACCGAGGCTACCGAGGAAGAAAAGACAGACCTTGAAAAAGCTATCGAAGCATCTGATTTTCCGTGGTATTTCCCCGAAGAAGCCAAGAACGAAGGTCTTACCGAAGGTCAGGCAGTCTTGTCAATCCACTCCTTCTACCCAAGCAAACTGAAGGAATCTAACGACCCAGCCGAGGAAACCTACATCTTTTACAACGCTACCCTCAAGAGCATTGGCGAAAAATCGTCGGTCGTAACTAGTATGGGACAGGACATCGAAATGCCTAACGCACTGATAATTCCTATTTCGCAGGGACAGACTGCCAAGAAGGGCGACATTGTACTCACTTGGTGGCAGAGCGGTTCGGGAATGGAGCGCGCCATTGTTACCGACGATTCAAATCCCTCATCACCAAAGGTTTGCTACCTTGATATGGACTGGAAGGACGATGGCAAGGGCTTTGCCAACGAACACAACAACGAACAGTTGAGACCGAATACCTTTGTCGTGCTGAAGGACGGTGCAATGCAGCCGGGTGCCCAGATTGTCGTTACTGGCGACGGCAGTTACAAAATTTACACACTTATAAATCCTACCGACAAGTATCTGCTCGTGAGTGGTTTCGCTGGAAAAATTACTTCGCTGTACACCGAAGCCTGCAAGGTTGTTCCGCTTAATCAGGACATAAAGGTCGGCGATGAGGTTATGGGTAATTTCGTCGGCGGTTTCAAGACTGGCTACAAGGTTACAAAGATTGACAAGAAAATCGGTCGAGTATGGGCAACCAGTCCGTATGGCGATACCGAAATTCTCAGCATTTTGGATGTGTACAAGGAAAACGTAAACGAATAGCTATGTGATGCAAAAAAGCAATGGCAACAAAGTTGTTGTCATTGCTTTTTTCGAAATCTTTCTATCCTAAAAATCCAAACTTAGCGACAAGTAGAACATCATCTTCTGAATTTCGCCGTTGCTGATGCCCCAAGCCCAGTCGGCACGGATGAAATAACCGAAAAGTTTGCTCCTCACCCCAACCCCATATCCAGCAACCAATGGATTATTTCTGTTGTTAAGTATAACAGTTACAGGATATTGCTCATGGTAGTCGTTTTCGTAGGCATTGTTTCCACCATACGGATTCAAGCCGCTCCACGCCATTCCAGCGTCGAAGAAACCAACTACTTGAAAGTTCTTTATGAACTCGTTGTTTATAGGTTTACGGCTGAAATACGAAATTACAGGAAAACGAAGTTCAAAATTTGTCACTGCAAAGTTGGTTCCGTTGCGAATGTTCTGGCTAAAACCGCGAAGATTGGTCGCAACTGCCTGATATACATAATTTATTTCTGGGTCAATCTTGATGTTGGTATTGAACATTTGTTGTGACGGCACTACGTTTAACCAGTTGTCGATTCCACCTAGATAGTATATCAGTTTTGCATTGCCAAACGATGCACTGGCGGCTGCCCTGAACGCAAAAATCAACGAGCGATGTATAGGTTGGTAGTAGCGGAAATCGGCACCTACAACTTCCATATCGGTCTTTTTCTTGTCGAACTGCATAAAAGCCTCGGCAAATACCTTAAACCTTATGCCTGATAATATGTTGGTTGCCAATTCTTTGCTGTTGTCAAAAATGTATTCCGCCTTAATGCTTCCCCAATAGTCGTATGTATCGGGCTTTTCCAGTGTGTTTAAATCGGTTGACAGATAAACGTCCCTATTTTGCCTGATGTTGGCGGTAAACTGCATTGCATCGACCTGCGAGAATGGATAGCGAAGTATGTAGAATGCCTCGTGGGTAAACGATTTTGTGAAGTTGTTTTCAAGGTCGGAAACTGCCTGACGGTGCAATACCAACTGTCTGTTCCATCGGTGCTTAAGGTTTTCAATGGTAAGCAAATATTCGTTTCCATCCAGACCAACATCGAAACGGAAACCAGCACTAATGCGGTAGTCTTCAAACAAATCGGATGTGCCTACCTTGAATATAAGGTTAAACCCAGGATTGAAGTAGAATGCACTGCCTGTGTATTTCTGGTATGAGTTGAACAGATAACTGAAATCGACCTGTGTCATAAGGTAGTTGGTGTAGAAAGTTGTATGGTATTTTGATGTACGCACTTTCTTTACCTCTTTGTTATCCTGTGACTTCTGAACTATTTTTTCCACCACTTCGGGCTCAAAGGAATAATCGCTGATATTTATTTCGTTGCCGTTAGCATTTTCAATGGGCATTTCGTAGTTGGATTCCTCGTTCCGCTTTTTTTCGGTTGCCTCGAAAAGATTTCTGTTTACAGTATTTGCTATTTCTGAAATTTGTTCCTCTGGACTTTCTTTTTTCAGTATTCGGAACTTTTTTTCGTCGCGATAACATACACCAATATTGTTTGAATATTTGTCGTAACCGGCATTCTGGATGTTGTAGCGGTAGTTCGAAAGTTGTGCTGTATGATATGTGTACGAATAATGCGTAGTGGTATCAATGAAACTTATTGCCGAATCGAGTTTTGTGGTGTAAAGGTTCTTGATTCCATTTTTGTCGGAAATGAAGAAATAGTCTTCGCCCAATTTTAACGGCATTGTCTCTGAAGCATCTGGCGTTTCGGTTACACGGCTGATTGACTTGCTTGAAATGTCGTAAACATAAATGTCGGTAAAGTCTTGTGTATAAACTGAATTATCCTTATTTGAACCGATTTTTTCTTCGTCACGGTTTGAAGCGAATACAATCTGTTTCGACTTGTTAATGTACAACGGTTCATAGTCATCGGCTTCATCGTTGGTAATATTCTCAATTGTATTTCCAGCAATATTGAATATGAAAATGTCCGACTGTCCGTTGTTGAAGCCCGCAATTACAAGGCTTTGACCATCGTTAGAATAGTCGAACGAATTTATCTTTTCCATCGACGGCATCTGAATTTCGTTCTTTTTCTTGGTTTCAAACTGGTAGGTGGTGTAGTATATTTCACCTTTCTTTTCAATCATAAAGCCGAGCATTTTCCCAGATGGATGCCACCTTACCACTGGATAAGTGTTGTCGATAATCTGGTCAAGTTTATGTTCGCGACGGAATATGGTCTTGCGCTTTCCTGTTCCAAAATCGTAGGTTTTAATCCAGTATTTGCCAAACTTATTTTCGCTCCAAGCCATCATATCTGTATTTGAATTGTACTGTGCCTGTGCGTAAGTGACATTTTTACGGCTTCGTTTCAGCACATCCTTGCCCTGCGGTTCATCGGCGGTGGCATTAAAATCCTCGTACTGTGTCTTATAATATTCGGTCCAGTTTTCCTGCAATGTCTTAAGGTTTGCACCAAGCACATACATAAACGCACTTTCCACGCTTTTGGTTATTCTTGTGAGATAGACAATGTTGGAAATCACCTGTGAACCATAGATTTTTGCCACATAGTTCCATATTGCAAAGCCCATTGTTTCGGCATCGCTTCCCGACAACTGGTTGATGTTGTTGAATTTATTTGACAGCGCATAAACTTTATTTAAGTTGTCGGCATCCGAGTCCCAGTCACGCGAAAGGTAGGCGACAAGTCCGCTAGTGTACCATTCCGGCATTCCGATGAGGGTATTGTTGGCAATCTTGTTCTTTATGTTTGAACCATAGATTATTTCATTAAGGATAATGCTTGAAATTGCAGCAACAACTTGCTCGCGGAACTTTTGTCGGTCGATTTCCATATAGACGAAAGCGGTGTTGTCGATAACCTTGAGTGTACCGCCTATGTTGTATTCGTCGGCATCGGTATTTAGACCTATGTTGCTCTGCCTAAAGTCGGAAAGGTTCTGAAACATTACCAGTATCATTCGCTTTTCGAGTTTGTGGTCGAAGAAAGTTTCGAGTTGAGGAATCATTTCAGTTGCAATTGCGCTTGCCATCTCGGCCATATCGCTGCCACCTGCGTAGAAATAAGTGTCGAACTGCGGATAACGGTAATAGTACCATTCAAACTCGTCGAACTGCACACGGTTTTTGCCGAACCTCATCTGATGTCCGTTGTAGAACTGCGAAAATGCCGGCTGCACAAGCAAACCAAGCACAAGCAGCAGCAATATTATCCTACCGCATTTCAAGTGAAAACAAATTTGGGCGCAATTTACTAACATTTTGGCAAATTGCGAGTTATTTTTTTACATTCCCGCATACGCCATCAGCACAATCGTTGCCAAGGCACACACACCACCGATAATGTTCAACTTCGACAGTTTCTCCTTGAAAAACATTACGCCTATGAGAATGGACAGCAATATGGTGGATGTGTTGCAAATGCCATATAATGAAGATGTTGTGATTAGTCCTGTATTCATCGAACGTATCACAAAATATATGGAGCCGAAGTTGAACGAGCCAAGCAATATTCCAAACAACCAAGCCTTGAATGTCAAGAAATTGCGTAAAGTCCCTTTCTTAACAATAGAATATAGGATTCCGCACAGAAGCGATATTGCAAATAGCGTAGCAGTGAAAAGTGCGGCATCGTTGTAAATGCCAAATTTTTCACGGGAATATATTACTAGCGAATCGTTTGCACCCATTGCAACGAAGATTATTGCCGGCAACAGAAACTTCCATACGTCCGACTTCGCTTTGCTGCCAGATGGCTTGTAGGTGCATAGGAAAACCGATGCAACAGCAAGTACTATTGCCACAACCTTGACAACCGAAACTGTTTCATTGTAGGCTATTATCGAAAACAGCATAGGTATTACAAGTGACATCTTGCTGGCTACCGTAGTTATGACAATGCCTGTCTTTCGCGACGAAATGCCTATCAGGAAGAATGTCACTATGAAAAGGAATCCTAGCAGAATACCTATTAAAAACCAATTTGCCTTCACTATGCTAACGACAGGCAGAGAACCGAAAACGACAAAACCGAGTATTGCGGCGGTAAGGTAGTTTACAACAATGCAATTTATAAGAGGAGCCTTTTTGATGTCTATTATCTTGAACATCACGAAGATGCCTATGTATGATATTGCACAGAGTATTATCCAGACCATAAAAAAAATGGGGCAAAGCCCCAGTCATTATTATATGAAAAATTACTACATCTTCAGTCTCTTTTCAATCTCGTCAAGGTCATGCTTAAAGTTCTTGTCGGTCTCGATGAGATTGTTTACGGTCTTGCAAGCGTGGAGTACAGTGGCGTGGTCCTTGTTGCCTATTGCATTGCCTATTACAGCAAGCGAACACTTTGTCATATTCTTTGCAAAGTACATTGCAATCTGGCGGGCCTGAACGATTTCGCGTTTGCGTGTCTTGCTGCTGAGTACATCCACCGACATCGAGAAATAGTTGCAAACAACCTTCTGTATGTAGTCGATTGATATTTCGCGCTGTGTGTTCTTTACTAACTTGTCAATCATACCCTTGGCAAGTTCGAGGGTGATTTCCTTCTTGTTGAGGGTTGCCTGTGCAAGCAATGAAATGAGAGTGCCTTCAAGTTCGCGTACATTGTTTGTAACGTGCGATGCGATGTATTCGAGGATTTCTTCCTTAATTTCGATTCCGTCCTTGTAGGTCTTTCTCTTCAGTATCTTGATTCTAGTCTCGAAGTCCGGTTCCTGAAGGTCGGCTGCAAGTCCCCATTTGAATCTCGACAGCAAGCGTTCTTCCATTCCGTTCAAATCTACTGGTGCCTTATCCGACGTAAGAATGAGTTGCTTCTGATGCTGATGCAAATAGTTGAAAATCTGGAAGAAAACTTTCTGAGTACCTTCCTTGTCTGCGAAATACTGTACATCGTCGAGGATAAGCACATCTATCATCTGGTAGAAATGGATGAAGTCGGTCTGGTTGTTGTCGCGGGTAGCCTGCATATACTGAGTCAGGAACTTGTTGGCATCGACATAAAGCACAACCTTGTCGGGGAAGTTTTTCTTCACCTCAAGTCCTATTGCGTTGGCAAGGTGAGTTTTACCGAGTCCCGAGCCGCCATAGATGAAAAGCGGGTTGAACGAAGTACCAGCAGGATTTCCTGCCACAGCAAAACCAGCGGCACGGGCGAGACGGTTGCATTCGCCTTCAACAAAGTTGTCGAATGTGTATTCCGGATTCAGATGCGGGTCTATCTGTATGGGTGTGTATCCAGGATAAGCATACGGATTTGGCGATTCGCCTTCTCCGAGCCTCGGTCTCTTAGGTATATTGGGGACATTTTTAGGAGTATCGTTTGACGGCATCTTTACAGTTACCGACTTCCCGATATTCTGGTCGCTACTTACCACAACCCTGTAGTCCAACTTGGCATCCGGTCCGATAACCCTATGTAGCGTCATTGCCATCAGTTCAATGTAATGTTCTTCGAGGTATTCATAAAAGAATGTACTTGGCACCTGTATAGTCAACTGATTGTCCTTGAGTTCGACTGGAACTATCGGAGCAAACCACGTATTGAAAGCCGCCTTTTGAAGATTCTCCTGAATTATTTCCAAGCATTTCGCCCAAACCTCTTCGCAATTTTTTGTTGTCATAAGACCGTATCCTTAATTTTCGTTAAACAGTTAAATAATATTTTTGCCGCAAGTCGGCGAGAGATTGTGAAAACTTCTTGAAAAAACATTTTTTTCAAAAAATCTTGCAATTCCGAACACTTTGCACAAGTCTCAAACTCCTTTGACAACTTGCTGTGTTTCTGTTTGTTAGCGGGCTAAAACCCAAAACTCAAAATTCAATCTCCTGCATTATTTTTGCAGCCCATAAAAGTACTCAAATCTTTCGCTCCGACCAAACATTTTTGGTGTTTTTTTTGTCTTTTTTGCGGCTTTTTTTCAAGGGAGACATTATCAAAAATGTAAACTTATCAACTTAAACCAAAAGTTGATTAAATTCACATAAAACCCTAATTACCAATAATTTATTTGTGGCAAAAATCGTTTCTATCAAACTAATCGGTTAATAATCGGAATGTTACAAGATTTTATGCTGTAAAACACGCTTTATGTAGCCTTAATCGTGCAGTATAATAGCAAAAATATGCTAAATATATTATGTTCAAGGTAGTTAGACAACCATAAGGTTGCATCCGCGTACATCGGCACTATCGAAACGCCCCGAAACGGAGAACGAACCGTCGTCGAAAACCTGTCCCAAATCGGATGTCTGAAGGAAACTACAGGAGTAAATATTTGCAAGGTCAACCACATTTATGGCACCGCTTCCCACCCTATGAACAGACAATGGGTCATTGGCCTCGCGCACAAGGACTTTCATTGTCCTGCTGCACTTGTAAACACCATTGCCAAACGAATATGCCTGCGACAAAAGTTCGGTCATTCCATATTCCGAATGTATGCTTTGTACGCCAAACGCGTCTTTCAGTACCGAGTGAAGTTCGGAACGCACCATCTCCTTCCTGCGCCCTTTCATTCCACCAGTCTCCATCACAATGCCGTGCCGTATGTTCATCAACTTGTACTTTTCGGCAAAGTCGAGCAGGGCGAAACTTACACCTATAAGAATATATTTCTGGTGCCTTGCCTCAAGACGACAGATTGTATCGTAAAGTTCTTCGTGGTTGTGCAGGAAAAATCCGCTCAACTTGTTGTCCGACAATTTGATAAGCCCATCAACCATATACACAAGGCTCGAACCTGTGCGTTCAAGGTAGGCGGGCAACAATCCAAGTATGCAGAAATCGGAAGGTTCGCCATAGAATTGTCTGAATCCCGCCAGAAACGCTTTCCTGTATATTTCGAGGTCGGCAACATAATGCGACGAAGGTACAGAGCCAGTCGTACTACTTGATGTGAAAACAATTTCGGAGTCCCTTCCGTCACAGATAACTTTGTGTGACTTAAAGAACTCAACCGGCATAAACGGCACGTCCTCAATATAGTTCACTGCGCCAACATCAATGCCAAGCAGGTCGCAATAGTGGTGATACACAGGATTCTGCATATACTGAAAATAGAAGGCTTGCATAGCCAAGCCTTCAAATTTTTCTGTCGCAGAATCTGATTCTAGTTCTGCACAATATTTTTGTATGTCGAAATTCACCAGATTATTTTTTCTTTCTCTTGAACTTCTTGAACTTCTCTTCGTAAGTGACGAAATATTTGCCCTTTGGCAGAGATGAAATATCAACTTTATTGTTAGTGCCACGCAACTTGATGTTGCCGTAAGCCTTGTCAACAATGATATATTCAGTTACACCTGTGAATCTTATTTCCTTAACTTTCTTATTTTGTACAATCTTTTCAAGTTCAACGACTTCCTTCTTCGGCGACTCTACGGTAACATCAAACGACCTCTGTGTGTCGTCCTCGTTCCTCTGATAAATCTTTATCTTGTTTTCGCCAGGGAGACCTGCGATTGGCAACGAGTATGTTTTTTCTTCCATTCCGCCCTTGCCGATTACTGCTCCTATCCTTACCCACTTGTTGGCACGGAAATGGTCGATGTAGAACGGCATAGCCGATGATTCGTCCTTGATAGTGAAATACAACTTGCTGTCGCTACCTTCCTGCTCTATCTTTGCCGAAACAAGCACAAACGTTGACTTTGTTACAAAAGCACCCTTATTGATAATCACAGGCTTTGCATTTTCATCATAGTTTATTACCATATTGAACAATTCGCCAGACTTCAAGCCCAACTCCGAAAATTTCACAACTACAAGACCCGTGTTCAAGTTGGCATTTGCAGACTTGCCATTTACTGAAATACTCTTAATGCAGAAGCCAGATTCCATCGAAGGATTCTTAATATACATATTCTGCTCAAAAAACATTCCGCCAAATTCCATCTCGGCAGAAAATACACTATTGATTGATAAACAAGCAATTACAACTGCAAAAATCCTTTTAATTCCGTTAAAAAGCATACTAAATTCCGTTAAAATAAGTTATCAACAAAAGTACATTGTTTTTTTATACTGAACAAATTTTTCCTTTTCATATTTTTTGCAAATCAGAACGATAAGCACAAACAACCGATAAGATTAGGCTCAACCGCCATCTGTTGAAAAAAAGCGAGGAGTTTACACCTTAATATTATATATAAGGGGTAAATTTGTTGGTTTGTAAATTTGCACCTAAAATGAAGATACGATTTCTATTCGCACTCGTCGCGCTGACAGCAACAATCGCAGCAACAGCACAGGAATATACTCAGGAGAAGATTCTCTACAAGAACGGCAACACCAAGGAAGAAGGCTCTCTTTACCTTGGACTACGTTTTGGTACGTGGACATTCTACACACCCGACGGAAAAGTTGCAGCAAAGACCGACTTCTACAAGGATATGCTCCACGGCGAGAATACTACTTTCTACGACAATGGCAACAAGCACGAGATGTACAACTACCGCGCCAACAGCCGTCACGGAGCCTGCGAGGAATACTACGAGAACGGCAAGCCGAAAATGAAAGGATTTTACAACAGCAACGTCCGCGACAGTATTTGGCAGTTGTTCTACGATAACGGAAATCAGCAGTCTGAAATTACATATAAAGATGGCAAAATAGTAAGTATCAATAAGTTTTATACTCGCGACGGCAAACAGACCGTGACTGCTGGAAACGGCTCGATGATAAACTACTACGACAGCGGCGCAAAGAACTCGGAAGGCAACATAAAGAATGGTGTTGAGGACGGAAAATGGACTTATTACCACGAAAACGGCAAAAAGAAATCGGAAGGCACATTTGCTTCGGGCGAACGCGTTGGCGAATGGAAGGAATGGTACGACAATGGTCAGCTCAAGACCGAAATCAACTACGAGAACGGTCTCAACACATTCTGGACCCGCACCGGCACCAAGGAGATGGAAGGCATTATGGCTGACGGCAAGCGCGACAAGACTTGGACGTACTGGTATCGCTCTGGCAAGGTGCGTAGCGTAAACAACTACAAGATGGATGTTCGCGATGGCTTGCAGACCAAATATTTTGAGAACGGACAGAAGGAATCGGAAATGACTTACGTCAATGGCAAGCTCAACGGTGAAGCACACTTCTGGCTCGAAAACGGTCAGCCCGACATCGACGGAAACTTCAAGGACGACCTGCAGGAAGGCCTTTGGACCTACTGGCGCAAGGACGGCAAGAAAGGCAACGAAGGAAACTATTCGAAAGGCAAGATGGATGGTCGTTGGACATACTGGTACTCGAACGGTCAGGTGTGGAAGGTGGTTGACTATACTGCTGGGTTACGTAGCGGCGCTTGGCTCATCTTCTTCGAGAACGGACAGAGATTTCGCGAAGGTCAGTACGAAAACGATGAGGAAACTGGTCTTTGGACAGAGTGGAACGAGGATGGCGTGATGGTTCTCCGTGGTAACTACAAGGAAGGCATCATGGAAGGCAAGTGGGAGGCTTGGCACGACAACGGCAACAAGAAGTCGGTGGTTGAATACTGTGACGGACTGCTTTGCGGAAAGAACTATTTCTGGTTCGAGAACGGCAAGCCACAATTTGAGGAAAGCTACAAGATTACCGATTCAAAGGATGGCGAAGGCAAGACTTCTGTACATAACGGCGAATACAAGAACTTCAATATCCGTGGCGTTGAAATGATTAGCGGAACCTACAACATGGGCAAGCGCAACGGCAAGTTTACCTATCGTAATGCCAATGGAGGTGTCATTAAGGTTGAATATTACAAGGACGACAAGCCAGACGGCAAGTGGCAGGAGTTCTACGATTTCGGTGGCTTGCAGACCGAAACCAACTACAAGAACGGCATGAAGGAAGGCAAGTTCACCCGCTATGACCAACGTGGCAATATAACATTCCAGTCGAAGTTCCTCGGCAACCGTCAGGTTGAAGTCATCGTAGATGACAACCCGAATTTGCCTCAGAACAAGCAAAAGGCGGGGCAGGGAAATCAGCAGAATACGAGAAGCGTAGGATACAGATAGAAAGTTTCTAGGTTTCTTTGCCTACGGCGTTTGAAGGTTTCTGGTTTAACTTCGTTGAGGGCTGCGCCGTTCTATGGCTTCGCCGTTTCTGTGTTTTAATGGCTACGCCGTTTGAAGATTTGATTTTTTTGAATCGCGCCATGACGCGATTTTACAGTTCAACGTGAGCGTAGCGAACACATTGACTGCGTCGAGAAGGTTGGCTACGCCGAGCTATAGGTACCGCATAAGCGAGTTCACACGACACGTTCCTTAGTCGGTTCACTCTGCTTTACTCGCAAGCTTCGTGAGCTAAAGGTTGTGGAATGACTATTCACTTTTTAGCGGACAATAATAAATTAGTTTATAATGAATTATCCTCTTTTTAGTAGGAACTAATATTATTGAATAATAATATCTTTTCCATTCTTTTGCCTGCTGAATATCAGCAACCCAACAAATGTCAGCAGACCATTTACGATAAGAATCTCAAAACCAAACTTGTATCCGAAGAAGAGTTCCTCGGAGTAGATGTTTAGCAGGTAACTTATTACAGGCGAAAGGATTGCAATGAAAGGGACTGCCTTGTCGTTGGGATTGCGCTGTTTTATAAGTAGTCCAAAACAGAACAAGCCGAGTAGTGGTCCGTAGGTGTAGCCTGCAATATCGAAAAGCGTCTTTATGAGCGAATCGGTATGGAACGGCTTGAATACTATTATGATAATGAAGTATATTGCCGCAAATGCAAGATGTGTTCTCTTGCGGATTTTTGTCTTTTTGGCTTCGTCGTAGTCTTTCTTTTCGAACTGCAAAATGTCGAAGCAGAAGGTTGTCGTAAGCGATGTCAGTGTTCCGTCGGCACTCGAGTAGCCCGCAGCAACCAGCCCTATAATGAATATTATCCACGTTACCGAACCCAAGTTCTGCGATACAGCGGCAAATATGCTGTCGGACTTTTCGGGAAGTGCAAATCCTGTCTGCGACGAGTAGGTCATAAGTGCTACACCGAGAATAAGGAACAATATGTTGACAATCACTATGCAAACGCTAAATGACAGCATATTTTTCTGTGCCTCCTTCAGCGACTTGCAGGTAAGGTTTTTCTGCATCATATCCTGGTCGAGACCTGTCATTGCAATGGTAATGAATGCTCCGCTGAGTATTTGCTTGAGGAAGAAATTGTTTGACCGCCAGTCGGTATCGAACATTCGCGTGTAACCTTCATCGGCAGCCTGCGACATCATATCAAAGAATGAAATGTCCATATCCTTTAGCAGGAACACGATGGTTATCACGGTAGAAAGCAGCATAAAGGTTGTCTGAAGGGTGTCGGTCCAGATGATGGTCTTTATTCCGCCCTTGAAGGTGTAAATAAGTATCAGCACGATAAAGAACAGTGCCAAAGCCCAAAACGGAACGCCTATTGCCTTGAATATAAATTCGTGAAGCACAAACACCACCAAGTACATTCTGAGCGCCGAACCCATAATTCGCGAAACAATGAAGAAGAACGAGCCTGTCCGTTGCGAATTACTGCCGAACCGTTTGTCCAAATAGGTGTATATCGAGGTTAAATTCAGTTTGTAGTACAAAGGTAGCAATACAAATGCAATCACAATGTAACCTATTGTGTATCCGAGCACTACACCGAAGTATGTAAACTGGCTGCTTTGCACGTAGCCTGGCACCGACATAAATGTCACGCCCGACAGCGATGCGCCAATCATTCCGTATGCCACCACGAACCACGGCGATTTGCGGTTGCCTGTGAAAAATGTATCGTTGGTTGCCTTCTTGGAGGTAAGGTGCGAGATAAGAATCAACAGTGCAAAATATCCTACGACAATGCTGGCTATTATGTATGGACTCATCTCGTTACCTATTTTTTAGGTTATTTCAAGTTCTTTGGCTGCAAATTCTCGGGCAGTTGGATTACATATATGTCGAGGTTGCCCTTTTTGCCTTTTGCGGCATTAGACTTTGAAAAATATGCCTTTGTGCCATCATTCGAAATCTTGTAGCCCATATCGTCGGAAGCGGTGTTTATTTCCTTGCCGAGATTTACTGGTTCGCTCCAGCAGTCCCAGCAGTCGTCGCTGAGGCGGGTTGAAACGTACATATCAAGTCCGCCAAGTCCGCCGTGTCCGTCGGAAGCAAAGTAAAGGTGCTTGTTGTCGGAATGCAAGAACGGTGTACGTTCGGTGTAAAGCGTATTGATTGTTGCCCCGAGGTTTATCGGTTTGCCCCATTCACCGTTTTCGTCAACCGTGCATACATAGAGGTCGGTCTGGTTTTCATCGACCTTGCCGTGATATATAAGTCCGTCGAAATCAGCATCGTTGAAGAAGTTGAGCATATCGTTGCGCTTGGCTGCGAAGAACAGAGCCTTGCCGTCTTTGCTGAGGAAGGCATCGCCCTGCCAGTTGCTCGAATTTACGTTGCTTGACATTTTCTGCGGCTTGCCCCAAGTAGCACCAGCCTTCTTCGAGAAGTAGATACGTCCGTTCCTGAATATGTACATAGTGTTTCCCGAAGCGTTGATACACTGCGGATAGTCGTTGCCTTTCGACGAAACTTCACTTATCAGTTTGGCTTCTGTCCATCCGTCTGCCGACCTTTCCGAGAAGAAAATATCCTCGCCGCTCTTGTTGTTGCTACGACCTTCGCCGCAGAAATACAAGGTGTTGCCATCAGCCGAAAGTATCGGATTGTACTCGTTGCCGTTGGTGTTTATGTTTTCCGACAAGGCTTCGGCGACGATTCCCTGATTCTTCTGTTCGAGAATGTTGAGCAAGTCGTTTATCTTCTTGTCTTGGACTTTCCAACTGTCCTTGTACTTTAGTACTGTAACGGTTGCATTCGACCAGTTCTTGTTTTCGATGTCGGATTGTATCATCTTTTGCAAAACGACGAATGCCTTTTCTTTAGGTGCTGCCGCATTTATGTATTCCTCGCAAGCGTTAGCCGACTTCTTGGCATTGTATCCGTTGTGAATCTTGAGGCTCTCGCCCTTTACCGCCAAAGCCGAATCTATGACATATTTGTTGTGGATAAGTTCGCGCTGGCTTTCGGTAAGTTCGTTGTAGAAAGACTTAAGAGAAACCAATTCTCCGTCGGATGCAACCAGATCGTAGTAAAGTTTTACAGCCTGATTTTTCTTTTCTCCTTCCAAGTTCTTGTAGCAGTACTTTACGATTTCGGGATTGTCGGCACCACATTGCATAGCCGATGATATTGCCATACTTTTCCATTTGCTGTTGGGATGCCTCTTTACAAAACGCAAGTAAGAGTAGCATTCGCCATCGGAAGTTTCCTCGTTGAAAAGTTTTTCATCGTACAACATTTCAGCCTTGTAGTACTGCGAACTTTTCGGGTATTTTTCCATATATTGCTTCAAGGCTGCCGAGGTGTTTTCCTTTTCGGCATCGGCAAGAGCAAGAGTATAAACCTTTTCCTGTGCTTCGGGTGCAAGTGCTGACTTTGGGTATTTTTTCAAGAATTCCTCGTATGCTTCGACAGTATTTTCCGCTTTAGCCTTTTCCAATCCTTTTTCGTCGCGGCGTTTCGTGGCGTCGGGAATTTGTTGTGCATCGGGATAGGTCTTTATGAATGCGTCGTATGCCTCTTCGGTATTCTTTGCGATTGTCAGTTTGTATGCTTCAATGTTGCGGTACATACGTGCTTCAGACTTATATTCCTCCGAAGCCTTGCGGTAGAAGAAAAGATAGTTCTGGTATGCCTCGAAACTGTTTGCTTTTATCGCGTCCTTTAGTGCGAAACGGCAAACGGTATCAATGTAGTTGTTGAATATTTCTGGGTTCATCGGCACTGTGCTGAGTTTGTCCTTGGTCTTGTCGTCGAGTTGCGGATAGTAGTCGAGACAGGTTTGCAGGCACTTGTACGACTGAACGGGGTCGTAGCCTTCGTATTCCCTCTGGAACAACAGGTAAGCCTTGTAGAAATTGAATTCCACATCGTCAATGTTCTTACTTAAGCCTTTTTCTATTGCTTTTGCAGCATTGTCGTATTTGCCTTTCCAAATGAGTTCCAACGATTTGGTCTGTTGTGAAAAGACTGTTACAGAAAGCATTACCGCCAATAAAACAAGTAAAATTTTCTTATCCATACACAATATGTTTTAAGGTCGTAAATTTAAGTGAAACAATTTGATTAATGAAGAATATTTTTTGATATTTATTCAATGACTGCGGTTGATAGTAAGAAAACGTGCTTGTTCGGAATAATTCTTTACTTTTGTCACCTCATAAAAATTGAATATGGTTAAGGATTACGAAATAAAAGGTGGAAAATACATCATAGAAGATGTCGTTTCGTGCTATGACGTTGACTCCAACATTAGGATGAAGCCGGTTGCTTTTATGAATATTGCGCAGGAGATGGCTACACGTGCCGCCGACCCGCTTGGTTTTGGCTACAACGAGATGTTAAAGAAGGATATGGCGTGGGTGCTTTCGCGTATGCACTTTGTGTTTCTGGATACTCCGCTGTGGAATGACGAGATTGTGGTTTCGACTTGGCACAAGGGCATTGGCGGACCGTTTTTCCTGAGGGATTTTTCTTTGTCCGACACAAATGGGAAAGTGAAAGTTATAGGCACAAGTTCGTGGGTTGTCCTCGATTTGAGCAAACGCTCGATGGTAAGGTTGGCGGATTTCATAGATATGATTCCCGAGGATTCCGCCTGCCACGAAAATGCAATAGAAACTCCAGCGCCTAAGGTTATGATGCCTCGCGGTGTAGAGTCTCGTCTTGTGCGCAGCGAAGTGCTTGGCTATTCCGATACCGATATGAACGGTCACACTAACAATGCGCGTTATATTCAGCACGCTATGAATTGTTTTGATTATGCTGAACTGCAAAAACTTTCGGTTGCCGAGGTTTTCATTACGTTCAGTCACGAGACGCTTCCTGGCGAAACACTCGACCTGTATATGTACGACGAGCCTCTAAATGAGCCAAAACTTTCGATGAACGGCAAGCCGATTGTGCGCAGTACGCTGATTGAAGGTAAAGTAGGAGAGAGGCAAGCCTTCTGTACGAGGATTGTGTTCTGTTAATTTCTGAAGCATGTCAAAGTTTTTTAGTTTGTACTGATTCTTAGAGCAACTTGATTTTTTACTTTTGCTACCTCACATTAAAATTATAAATTTGCCAACAAAAATTAGTATACAATGAAAGGTATAATTTTAGCAGGTGGTGCAGGAACTCGTTTGCACCCGATGACAATAAGCATCTCGAAGCAGATAATCCCGGTTTACGACAAGCCAATGATTTACTACCCTCTTTCAACACTTATGCTGGCAGGAATCCGCGAAGTGCTGATAATTTCAACTCCGCAGGACATAGGTCTGTACGAAAAACTTTTCGGTGACGGTTCGCAACTCGGAATGGATATCCACTACAAGATTCAGCCTTCACCAGATGGACTTGCACAGGCATTCATTCTGGGCGAGGAATTTATTGGTAATGACAAGGTTTGTCTCGTTCTTGGCGACAATATTTTCTATGGTCAGAGTTTCGGTCAGCAATTGACTGATGCTGCAAAAATCGAAGATGGTGCAATAATTTTCGGTTACTATGTCAATGACCCGGAACGCTACGGCGTGGCTGAATTTGACAAGAACGGCAAGGTAATTTCCATCGAGGAAAAGCCTGAACATCCAAAGTCAAACTACGCTGTAACAGGTCTTTACTTCTACTCGAATGATGTTGTTGCAAAGGCAAAGAGTTTGAAACCGTCGAAGCGTGGCGAACTCGAAATTACCGATCTTAACAACTTGTACCTCAAGGAAGACCGTTTACAAATAAAACTTCTCGGTCGTGGTTTTGCTTGGCTTGATACAGGAACACCAGACAGTCTGTTGCAGGCATCAAACTTCATCGAGACAATCGAGCACCGTCAGGGTTTGAAGGCTTCGTGTATTGAGGAAATCGCTTATCGCAAAGGCTTCATAAACAAGGAACAACTTGCTGTGCTTGCCGAAAAACTCGCAAAGAGCAACTACGGAAAATATTTGTTGAGAATTGTAAACGAAAAATAGCAGAAATGACTGTAACAGATACCTTTATAAAGGATTTGAAGATTATTGAACCGAAAGTTTTCGGCGACCAGAGAGGTTATTTCTTCGAGACTTGGAATAAGTCTGTTTTCGAGGCGGCTGGAATCAATTTTGTCCCCGTTCAGCAGAACGAATCAAGTTCAACTTACGGTGTGGTGCGCGGATTGCATTTCCAACTGAACCCATATTCACAGGCAAAACTCGTGCGCTGCGTTGTCGGCAAGGTTCTCGATGTGGCTGTAGATGTTCGCAAGGGCTCTCCAACATACGGCAAGCATTTTTCGGTTGAACTTTCCGAGGAAAACAAGCGCCAGTTTCTGATTCCGCGCGGATTTGCTCACGGTTTTTCGGTATTGTCGGACTATGCCGTGTTTGCATATCTCTGCGACAATGCCTACAACAAGGAAAGCGAAGGCGGAATCATCTTCAACGACCCCGATCTTGGCATCGACTGGAAAATTCCGCAGGACAAGATGATTCTTTCCGACAAGGATACCAAGCACCCCACTTTGAAAAATGCAATTCTAAACTTCTGACAATGAAAAGAATACTCGTCATAGGATGCAACGGACAGCTCGGCAGCAAAATTCGCGACAACCACGAAATGCTTGCCAATGCCGAATTCGAATACGTTGACATTGACAAACTTGACATATCAAATCTTGAGGCGACAACAGCCTTTTTTGCAAACAACAAGTTCGACGTCGTGATAAACTGCGCTGCTTATACAGCAGTTGAAAAAGCCGAGGACGACCTCGAAAATGCAACCTTGGCAAATGCCGTTGCTCCGCGTAACCTTGCAAAATGCGCCAACAAGTTCGGATTCAAGCTGATACACGTTTCTACCGACTATGTTTTCGATGGTAAGGCAAATACTCCATACTGCGAGGATGCACCGACAAATCCGCAGTCGGCATACGGTAGGACCAAGCTCGAAGGCGAGAAGAACATTGCAGCTGAAAACTGCGATGCTGTGATTGTTCGTACGGCTTGGCTATATAGCGAGTACGGCAACAACTATGTGAAAACAATGATTCGCCTCGGTAGCGAAGGCAAGATAAAAGGCGTTGTGTTCGACCAGGTTGGCACTCCTACATACGCAGGCGACCTTGCAAAGGCATTGCTGAAGATTTCGGACATTTATCTTAACAACGGCGAATGGCACGGCGGAATCTATCATTTCACCAACCGTGGCGTTTGCTCGTGGTACGACTTCACGATGCACATTTTCAGGCTCACAAAGATTGAAGCCGAGGTAAAACCTTTGCTTACAAGCGAATATCCCACCAAGGCAACCCGTCCGACATATAGTGTGCTGAACACAAGAAAGATTTCGGAGACTTTCGGCATAAACATACCGTACTGGACTGACTCGCTGAGAGAGATGATTGACAGGTATTCGAAGTTATAACTCACTCATAACTATTGCACAACTATGATGATAAAGGAGATTTCGGATAGCTTGATTCACACAGCTCACAATTCCGTTTCGCTGGTTCATCATAGCTTCCGAAATGACGAAGGATTGTCATTCCACAAAACTGAACGAACAGGCGCAGGTACGAGCCTTGTGAGTTCGTTTATGCGGAATCTCCTTGCAATAAATATTCTGCTCCTATTCGCATTTTCCTTCTCTTCCTGCAGCAACGGTATTCACTACAAGCAGGTGAACGAAGACTTTTCCAACGTCGAATCCACCGCTGACAAAAGCCACATCGACAGCATACTGAACCAGTTGCCCAAGTATTCCGAAATCTGCAAGAATATCCGCCTCAACAAGGTGAAGTTCGACAAAAACTTGCTGCTTGACGTGCGTACCGCCGACCTCTACCAGAACTCGAAGGAAACCGCCGTGGCAATGGGAATGCTCGTCGCCGACCTCGGATATGCACGCTACTTTGAACGTGTGCAGGTTTGCACCGACATTCTTGATGCAACCAAAATTATGGCAGAAAAATTGGCCGTCGATAACGACATTTTTGATGAATATGTGCCAAAAGTCGAGGAAAACCTTAACGATGAACAGGTGATTTTCACCACAATCGACAGTCTCCTCGATACAAATACCATTGTGCCGGCAGAAAACGAAAAATACGGAATTACTGCCATGTTCATCTGTGGATTCTGGATTGAAACCACACATCTTGGACTTGCTCATGAATCAGAATCGAGCGAGGCAAATGCAAATTCGCTCGAAAACCATTTCAACGTGCTGCATTCCATCAACGAACTGCTGTCGCATCTTTCCGACACCGATGTAATTGCAAACTCAAAAAACGACTTCAAAAAATTAGAAAATTCTGGTTTCCAATTGGAAACATTACAAAACGATGTTGAAACAATAAGAAATAAAATAATAGGAGATAAAATATTATAACGGAGTATTTCCTCTATCCTTCTCAAAAAGTTCAAGATTTTTCACCACACCATTGTCTATGTCGAAACGGACGCAGGTCATTGTACGGTGTATGCCCATACGACCTGCTGCACCGGGATTTATGTGGAGTAGATTGTACTTCTTGTCGTTCACAATCTTGAGGATGTGCGAATGTCCAGAAATGAAAAGTTTTGGTGGTAAAACCTTCATAATTTCGTTTATCTTGTACTCGTAACGACCTGGATAACCGCCAATGTGTGTCATAAGCACATCAAGACCTTCAACGGTGAAACGTTCGATTTCGGTTGTGCGCATACGTATTCCCCAGCCGTCGCAGTTGCCAAACACGGCGCGGACTGGCTTGCGAGCTTCGAGAGCATCGAGTACATCTTCTGTGCCAATGTCACCTGCATGCCATATTTCATCCATAGGCTCAAGAAAATCAAGCACATCATAGTCCAGATAACCATGTGTATCCGATAATAATCCAATCTTTTTCATATATGTACACAAAAAATCTTGAGTGATACGGGGAATACCACTCAAGACTAATTAAAACCTTTATTATGAAAAATTTATTAAGATCCTTATTCAGTCACTTCTTCGGTGAACGGAAGAACCGAAACATACGACTTATTGTCTCTCTTCTTCTGGAATTTTACTTCACCGTCGCAAAGAGCGTACAGTGTATGGTCTCTACCGATACCTACGTTGTTGCCCGGATGATGAACTGTACCACGCTGACGAACGATAATGTTGCCTGCGATAGCAATCTGTCCGCCATAAACCTTAACGCCTAATCTTTTACTTTCGGAATCACGACCGTTGCGCGAACTACCAACACCTTTTTTATGTGCCATAACTTTACTGTTTTATGCGTTAATACTTTCAATTTCAATCTGAGTCAAAGCCTGTCTATGACCATTGAGGGTCTGATAGCCTTTTCTTCTCTTTTTCTTAAACACCAGCACGGTTTCGCCTTTGCAATGCTTGATAACCTTTGCTGATACCGATGCGTTATCAACTGTCGGAGCACCGACCTTAACGCTGCCTTCATTGTCAACAAGAAGTACACGGTCCAACTTGACACTGCTGCCTTCTTCGCTTGCCATACGGTTTACGAAAAGCTTTGTGCCCTTTTCAACCTTGAACTGTTGACCTAAAATTTCTACTACTGCGTACATTTCTCTATTTCTTAAAAATTTGGACCGCAAAAGTAATGCTTTCGGTTGAACTGGCAAAATTTTTTCAACAGTTTTTGTTAAATACGTATTATTGCTGTGTGTATCATTTTGTAAATCATCTATTTATGTTGCACAAAAGAAGATGCTTGAACAATAAATATGAGCAAAATATTAGTTGTAGAAAAAATAAATGTTATGCTTTTGATATAACTTTCATATTGCGAAATAAGTTATCTTTGCAGAAAAAAGTATTTCAATGGTAACAATTGAGAAGATTAAAGAGACTGGCAAGCGTGTAGAGGCTCTGAGGAGGTATCTTTGACATAGATGCCAAGCGTGAATTTGTTGAAACAGAAAACAAGAAAATCGAAGCTGCAGATTTCTGGGATAATCCCGAAGCAGCCGAAGCAACCTTGAAAAAAATAAGTGATGTAAAAAAGTGGGTGGTTGAGTACGATACAGTAGCCTCAAAGTACGATGATACCGAGGTAATGTACGATTTTTTCAAGGCTGGCGACATTACAGAAGACGAAATGGATGCCGAATACGCTAAATGCATCTCGGTGATAGAGGCCCTTGAGCTCAAGAATATGCTTGGGGGAGAAGAGGATGTTCTTGATGCTGTTGTAACAATAAATTCTGGTGCTGGCGGAACGGAAAGCAACGACTGGGCAGACATGCTTTACCGAATGTACACACGCTGGGCAGAGGACAATGGATATAAAGTGCAACTTATCGATAGGTTGGATGGTGATACAGTCGGTATTAAATCGGTTACCATGAGCATGTCGGGAGAATACGCCTATGGGTATCTAAAAGGCGAAAACGGCGTTCATCGGCTTGTAAGACTATCTCCTTTTGATGCGGCACATAAGCGACATACTTCGTTTGCTTCGGTGTTTGTTTATCCGTTAGTAGATGATACTATTAATATAGAAATAAACCCAGCCGATATTGAGTGGGACACTTTCCGAAGTAGTGGTGCTGGCGGGCAGAACGTCAACAAGGTGGAAACTGCGGTACGCCTCAAACATATTCCTACAGGCATAGTCATCGAAAATATGGAAACGCGGTCACAGTTGAAAAACCGCGAAAATGCATTGCGTCTATTGAAGTCGCAGCTATACGAGTTGGAACTTCGCAAGCAGCAGGAAGAACGTGACCGGATAGAGGGACAGAAACGTAAGATAGAGTGGGGGTCACAGATCCGCAATTATGTTATGCAGCCATATAAGCTCGTTAAAGACCTGAGAACAGGTTATGAAACTGGTAATGTTCAGGCTGTACTCGATGGTGGGATTAACGAGTTTATTAAGACATATCTGATGGAATTTGGTAGAAAGTAACAAGCTGTAAATATAAGTTAGTCGTAGATTCAAGCTTATGGTCTTGCCATTCAAGGTTCTTGCTTTGTTCTATTGTAGCATGTTTATATTCAACAAATTAACACTAAACTGTTAATTTCTTCCCTTTTTTGTTAACGGATTGAAAATTTTGATTACTTTTGTAGCTTTCAGGGATTAGTGTCTGTTTTTTGGCACTGATTTTGATTGTAAAACATATATTGATTTGCTATATATGAGAAAAATATTAATTAACCTTTTGGTTCTCACGTTATTGTGTAGCAGTAGCGTGAT
>Ga0310696_10000632_pt1 | contig 53801 bp, 40 predicted proteins | sample AusTroGonzalo_MG_4_FD_203885 | JGI IMG/M metagenome (GOLD analysis project Ga0310696, IMG submission 203885) | Bovine rumen microbial communities from tropical cattle in Woodstock, Queensland, Australia - Gonzalo_02 (v2) (version 2) | ecosystem: Host-associated > Mammals > Digestive system >...
CGGTGGGTGATGAAAATCATTGTTTTTTGCGGATAGGCCTTGAAGAGGCGGGTGTAAAGCTCGGCCTCGGTGGGGGCATCGAGTGATGAGCTTATCTCATCAAGGAGCAGTATGGAGCCCGGGCGCAACAGGCCGCGGGCTATTGCTATGCGTTGGGCCTGGCCTTCACTCAGGCCGCTGCCGCGCTCGCCAAGCATGGTGTCAAGACCGTCGGGGAGTTCCTGCACAAAATCGGCGCAGGCGGTATGCAACGCTTGTTGTAACTCCTGGTCCGATGCCTCGGGCTTGGCTACCTGCAGGTTGAAGCGGATGGTGCCGCTCATGAGGGTGTTGCCCTGGGGTACGAATACAAAGTCGGGACGGGTGGTGGCTGCTGCAGGCATTGAGGTGCCGTCTTTTCCATATAGGCTGATGCTGCCGCTCTGGGGGCTGATGAAGCCTAACATGAGGCGGAACAGTGTGGTCTTGCCTATGCCGGTCTCACCCATGAGGGCTGTCTTGGTGCCGGGACGGAAATCATGTGTAAAGTCTGAGAGTATCTGACGGTCGCCGCCGGCGTATTTGAAGCTTACGTTGTTGAATTTTATTCCTTGCAGGGTGGGGTGCAGCGTGGATGCATCGGACTCTGATTCAAGGTTTTCAAGTTCTATCAGACGGTCTATGCTGGCGGTGGAGTGGATTACCTGCGGGACTAGGTTGAGCAGTTGCATCACGGGGTGCTGGATCTGGCCTACCAGTTGCAGGAATGAGGTCATAACACCGAATGTGATGGCTCCGGCGCGTAACTGGAGTCCTCCCCATATGAAGGCGGTGAGGTATCCCAGGCCGAATGCGCAGCCCATGATGATGCGTATCATTATGGTGAAGCGGGTGCGGCGCATTATGTTGCCTTTGAGTTGCTGCTGCATGGTGTCCAAGCGGCCGGTCATCCACTCCTGGCTGCCCAGGGCGCGCAGTACGGCGTTGTTCTCCATGCCTTCCTGTACCTGCATCTGGATTCGGCTCTCGTCCTGACGTATGTCAAGTGTCATCTGGCGCAGACGGCGGCCTATGAACTTGGCCATGAGTATGGCAAGCGGGGTCATGATGAGCAGGGCCCAGGCCAACCATCGGTCAAAATAGTGGAGCAGCAGGAAGGCACCTACCAGTTGGATGGCGGTGATGCACATCTGGGGCAGGGTATCGGTGGTGGTCTCACTTACTACCTCTATGTCCTTGGTAAGGCGGGAGCTGATGTCACCGGAGTGAATCTCTTTCTCCTCATAGAGCTGGCGGCGGAACAGGCTGCTGAACATACGCAGGCGCAGCGCGTTGGTCTGGCGGATGCCGGCCTTGGTGGTGAGGTAGAAATAGACCTGACGGAGCAGTACCCCGCCTACAACGGTCAGCACAAGCCAGATGGCCATTACCGTTACGTCATGGGCCGATCCGGTGCGAATGGTTTCATCAATGAAACGGCGGCAGAGCCACACCATCTGGAGGCCCAGGGCTACCTGTGCGGTGCCTGCCACTATGCGGGCTGCTGTGTTCCAGCGGATGCCCTGCGTGTTACGCCATATCCAGTTTGAATATTTCACTCTACTACTTTAAGTTCAGTCCATTGGTTTATTGTCTCCTTTACATCATTTAATGCCTGCTCTGGAGTTACTTCATACTCATTGCCCAGTGCTGTGGCAAGGCTCTGGGCGGTGAAATCACCCTGCTCAAGGGCCTGTTTCCAGAGCCATGCTGCGGTCTCGTTGAGGCAGAGCATTCGGCCAAAATTGATGGCGTCAAGGCCTTCGCCTACTATCACGTTCTCACCGCATACTGTGCGGAGTACAAATCCTTTCTTTATCTTCATGTCTTGTATTTTTTCGGTCTTAATATCCTTAATCCTGCCAGGATGTACCTGCGCAAAGGTCTTATCATATACCAGATGTGCGCCAAGGCCAGTTTGGTAAATGAGTCAAGCGGGCGGCGCTTGCCGTTGGGCCTGACCACATGGGTGGCAATAGCCAGTACCTGGGCGGGCGTACAACTTTCCGTGCCGCGTATATTGCCGTCGCCCATAAGGGTGATGAGGTCAGGCGTGATTTTTATAATGCGGTGCACCACGTAAGTATCGGGCCCCACCTGTGCCAGCACAACCAGCCCTACGCGCAGATGCTCCGGCTTTTGCAGTATCACGCTGTCCCGCCCTCCGAATATGAACGGCAACATGCTGCGCCCCTTGACCGGGAAAGTCACGCTCACGCCGTCCTGCACCAGACGGACCGCCTCCTTTATTATAACGTCATCGGTCATACTGCTATTGTGTCCTTACAAAGATGAGCTGCATCGGCATCGGGCAGGCAGTCCAAGTGCCACACGGGGATGTTACCGGCCAGCGTATTCTCAGTCTCATGCAGGCCGTCGGCAATCCTGCTGTCCCAACGCTTGCCCGATATGCTTGCCACTACCGCAGCATATGCGCCAATGCCGTTGAGCCGTGTTATGCGGTTGTAAGGAGCCTGGCTGAGCAGAACTATGCCACCCAGCGGTGCGCTTACGTTTTTGTAGCAGGGGGTCTTGCCGCTCCAAGGGGTACCATATACTGTGGCAGTACCATCTGCATTGACGCGTACGGCCGGGTTGTCATCATTCATAAGCTCCACGCCCTGCAGATTCTGCAACCACAATCTGGCATGAGTGCTCTTGCCCGTGCCGCTCTTGCCCAGGAACATATATCCCTGGCCGTCAAGCGACACTGCCGCCGCATGGAACAGCACCGTGCCCGTGCAGGCCGATGCCATAGCAAAGAGTATCATAAGAGCATTGTCAACAGCCGCCTTGCTCTGGAATCCGCTGACATAAAGCGTAGCCTGCCTGTATCCCGCCTGGCAAACCAGCCATCCGGCTGTACGTCCGCCCCACTGGAACTCAAACACCGCCTCGCCCAGCTCAGTATGTCCGCACACGATATCCTGCCCCTCCTCATCCTGCCGCAGCTCCTCAATATACTGTATCGGTCCTCCATCAGTCACTGTGAGGCTGAACAGTGCATCATTGCTGATATTGGTCTTGAACGGCTCATAATTGCCGAGAAGTCCCAAAATGCTTTCTTGGGCCTCCACGCAAAACAAATGCTCAGCAACTATGTAATACTCCTTCTTCATTTTGAAAAACAAAGTTAGCGATTTTTACAAACCCTCCTAGGTGCACGAGCAAAACTTAGGGTATAGGGTATCAGAAAGGTTTCCATTTGCAGTAGCCGGACTATCCATTATGGGGACCATCAGTGCAGTGGCGTTAAGCGTAGCGCCCTGGAGGATCCCGTTAAGAACGGCACTTGTTTGACGACGATTAGACACCTTCAGGTGGCTAAGATGGAGGAGTTTGCCGTTTAGGGTCCGGAAGGGTTGCGGAGTAGCCACGGAACGTTGCGTCCCCATAATGGATAGTCCGGCGGTGCGTAGTTTCAGATACCCTATACCCTAAGTTTTGCGGTTAGGTCAAAAAAAGAGCCATTTGTTTTGTCAGTTTATCAGGAGTATATAACTTTGCGGCCACAAAACAGCAAAAACGACTAGATAGATTTATGCGACTGTATGGCTTCATTATTATTTCCATTATCATTCCGGACTGCCGGTGTGAGGAAGCCTGACGCATATATCTGACAGAGTTAAAATAAATGCAAAAGCCTTTCTCACAGAAGTGAGAGAGGCTTTTTTGTTTGACCAACATTAACTAAACAAATAAAATGTCAGACAGACTGATTTTCTTTGACACCACACTCCGGGACGGCGAACAGGTCCCGGGATGCCAGCTCAACACCATTGAGAAGATTGAGGTGGCACGACAGCTCGAGCAGCTGGGCGTGGATGTGATCGAGGCCGGCTTCCCAGCCAGCAGCCCGGGCGATTTCAACTCGGTAGTAGAGATTTCAAAAGCGGTGACATGGCCAACAATTTGCGCTCTGACCCGCGCGGTTGAGAGCGATATTGACGCCGCCGCCCAGGCCCTACAGTACGCACGTTACAAGCGTATCCATACAGGAATAGGTACCAGCGATGAACACATACGCTACAAGTTCAACAGCACACGTGAGGAGATAATAGAGCGTGCCGTGGCAGCCGTAAAGTACGCCGCCAAGCAGAAGGTTGATGAGGTGGAGTTCTACGCCGAGGACGCCGGCCGTACCGACAACGAGTACCTGGCCCGCGTGACCGATGCCGTAATCAAGGCCGGAGCCACCATAATAAACATACCCGATACCACAGGTTACTGCCTGCCTAATGAGTACGGCGATAAGATCAAGTATCTGATGGAGCATGTTGACGGCCTGGCCAACGGCAAGGCCATACTTTCAACCCACTGCCACAATGACCTGGGCATGGCCACTGCCAACACCATGAGCGGCGTGCTGAACGGAGCCCGCCAGGTTGAGGTGACAATAAACGGTGTGGGCGAGAGAGCCGGAAACACATCACTTGAGGAGATTGCCATGATACTCAAGTGCCACAAGGCAACCATACCGCTTGACTTCAACATCAAGACCCAGAGGATATTCCCCACCAGCCGTCTGGTATCATCACTCATGAACATGCCCGTGCAGGCCAACAAGGCCATTGTGGGCCGCAACGCCTTTGCACACTCCAGCGGCATACATCAGGACGGCGTGCTCAAGAACGCCCAGACCTATGAGATAATGGATCCCAAGGATGTGGGCCTGGATGACAACAACATAGTAATGACCGCCCGCTCAGGCCGTGCCGCACTCAAGCACCGTCTGGCATCACTGGGCATCAAGGTGGCATCGGAACAACTGGACCGCATATATGAGGCGTTCCTTAAGCTGGCCGATAAGAAAAAGGAGCTGAATGATGACGATATACTGATGCTTGCTGGGGCCGATACCGCAGCCATCAAGCATGTCAAGCTGGAGGGTCTGCAGGTTACCACCGGTAAGGGTGTGACACCTATAGCCGCCATACGTCTGAACGTGGCAGGCGAGGAGTTTGAGGCGGCATCGACCGGAAACGGACCTTTGGATGCATCTATTAAGGCACTCAAGCAGATAATACGCCGTAAGATGACACTTAAGGAGATGACCATCCAGACACTCTCCAAGGGATCAGATGACGTTTGTAAGGTGCACATGCAGGTTGAGAACGACGGTCATCTCTACTACGGATTCGGATCGGACACCGATATAGTAACAGCCAGTGTGGAGGCCTACATAGACTGTATAAACAAATTCAAGCGCAACGATGGGCAAGACACTCTTTGACAAGATATGGGATGCGCATGTGGTACAGGCCATCCCCGACGGTCCCACACAGCTCTATATAGACCGTCTGTACTGCCACGAGGTGACAACGCCCCAGGCCTTTGACACCCTGCGTGACAAGAAGGTGGGCGTACGCTGCCCGGAGCGCATATATGCCATGCCCGATCATAATACACCGTCCGATAACCAGGAGCGTATTGATGACCCGGTAGGCCGCAAGCAGGTGGAGACACTCAAGGCCAACTGCAGTGAGTTTGGCATAACCCATTTTGAGATGGGGTCAAAGGATAACGGAATAATCCATGTGGTGGGCCCCGAGAAGGCACTCTCGCTGCCCGGCATGACCATTGTGTGCGGCGATTCGCATACATCAACTCATGGTGCGGTAGGTGCCATTGCAATGGGTATAGGCACATCCGAGGTTGCCCAGGTACTGGCATCGCAGTGCATCCTGCAGTCCAAGCCCAAGACCATGCGCATAAACATAGAGGGTAAGCTGGCTCCCTGCGTCACAGCCAAGGATGTGGCACTCTACATAATGGCCCGCATGACCACATCGGGCGCTACGGGATATGCCGTGGAGTATGCCGGTCAGGTTATTCGCGACATGAGCATGGAGGGCCGTCTTACGCTGTCCAACCTATCGATTGAGATGGGCAGCCGCGCCGGACTGATAGCCCCCGATGAGACCACATTTGCCTATCTGAAAGGCCGCGAGTATGCCCCCAAGGGTGCCGACTGGGATATGGCGGTGGCATCATGGCGTGAGCTCCGTTCTGATGACGATGCTGTGTTTGACAAGGAGGTAACCTATTATGCTAATGACATTGCACCGCGCATAACCTACGGAACCAACCCCGGTGCAGGCATAGCCGTTGACGGAACCATTCCTACATATGACGGCATGAGTGATATGGAGCGAGTGCAGCTTAAGACTCAGCTTGACTATATGCAGTTTGAGCCGGGACAGAAACTGGAGGGCACACCTGTTGACTGGTGTTTCCTGGGCGCCTGCACCAACGGCCGCATTGAGGATTTCCGCGCTTTTGCAAGTGTGGTAAAGGGCCGCAAGAAGGCCGCAAATGTTACCGCATGGCTGGTCCCCGGCTCATGGCTGGTACGTAAGCAGATAATAGATGAGGGTATTGATAAGGTTTTGGCCGATGCCGGCTTTGAGCTGCGTCTGCCGTCATGCTCGGCCTGCCTGGCCATGAACCCCGATAAGGTTCCCGCAGGAAAGCTGAGCATATCTACATCCAACCGCAACTTTGTGGGTCGTCAGGGCCCCGGTGCCAGAACTATACTGGCATCACCGCTCACTGTGGCCGCAAGTGCCGTGACAGGTGTAGTTACTGACCCGCGTAAATTGGTATGATTATGGAAAAGAAGTTTGGAACGATAGAATCAACCTGTATTCCGTTGGCAATAGACAACTGCAATACAGACCTTATAATACCGGCGCGTTATCTGGCATCGACCACACGTGACCCCAAGTTCTTTGGCGATGCGTTCATGCATGACTTAAGATATGATGCCAATGGCAATCCGGTAAAGGATTTCATAATGAATCAGCCCGGTTTCTCTGAGGCTCCCAGTGAGGGCCACCGCCAGATTGTGGTGGCCGGCGCCAACTGGGGATCGGGCTCCAGCCGTGAGCATGCCGCCTGGGCCATATCGGGCTACGGTATACGTGTGGTGGTGTCAAGCAGCTTTGCCGATATCCACCGCAATAACCTCCTGAACTGCTTTGTGCTGCCCGTGGTGGTATCGGAGGAGTTCCGTGATAACCTGCTCAAGAACATAAGTGCCAATCCTGATGCCCGCGTCAAGGTGGATCTGCCCGCTCAGACCATAACCGATATGACTACCGGTGCACAGGAGAGCTTTCGGATAAACAGCTACAAGAAGTACTGCCTTATGAACGGCTATGACGATATTGACTATCTGATGAGCCGCAGTGCCGATATTGATGAGTTTGAGAAAAACCGTGCCTCACGCCGTTACGTGGAGATTCTGGATACCACGCTGCGCGACGGCGAGCAGACATCGGGCGTAAGTTTCTCCAGCCAGGAGAAGTTGAGCATTGTGCAGTCGCTGCTGTCCGAGGTCAACGTGGATCGCGTGGAGATTGCATCGGCCATGGTATCGGACCGTGAGCAGGAGAGCGTGCGCGGCATTGCCGACTGGGCGCAGCGCAACGGCTGTCTGAACCGCGTGGAGGTGCTGGGATTTGTGGATGTGAACCGTTCGGCCGACTGGATACTGGCTACCGGATGCCGCGTGATGAACCTGCTCTGCAAGGGCAGTCTGAAGCATGTCACTGCGCAGCTGGGCAAGACCCCGGCCGAGCATATTGCTGACATCCTGAGCACCGTGGAGTACGCCGTGAGCCGCGGCATGGATGTGAACGTCTATCTTGAGGACTGGAGCAACGGCATGAAAGACTCGCCGGATTATGTCTTTGAGCTGACCGATGCCCTGACCGCTATGCCCGTCAAGCGCATAATGCTTCCCGATACACTGGGTATTCTTAATCCCGATACCACTCTCAAGTACTGCAGCATGATGGTGGAGCGCTATCCTTCAGTGCATTTTGATTTCCATGCCCATAATGATTATGACCTGGCTCTGTCAAATGTGTGGAGCGCAGTGCGTGCCGGAATCAAGGGCGTGCATACCACAGTGAACGGTCTGGGTGAGAGGGCCGGTAACGCGCCGCTGGGCAGCGTTATGGCTGTGCTAAAGGACCAGATGGGTATGATGACCGGACTCAATGAGAGCCGTCTTTTCAAGGTAAGCCGTAAGGTTGAGATGGACAGCGGCCTGCATATACCGCATAACATGCCTCTGGTGGGTGAGTTTGTCTTTACGCAGTGTGCCGGTGTCCATGCCGATGGTGACAAGAAGGATAACCTCTATTTCAATAACCTGCTGCCGGAGCGTTTTGGCCGCGTGCGTGAGTATGCGCTGGGCAAGAACAGCGGCAAGGCCAGCATCCAGATGAACCTGGAGGCTATGGGTATTGAGCTGGATGAGGAGTCCATGCGCAAGGTTACCGACCGTATCATTGAACTGGGTGTAAAGAAGGAGCAGGTTACTCAGGATGACCTGCCGTACATTGTACATGATGTTCTGCACCACGAACAGGAGGAGCAGAGAATTCGCATACTGAACTATTCGCTCAGTCTTACACAGGGTCTGCGCCCGCAAGCAACCGTCAAGATTGAGATTAACGGCAAGGTGTATCAGGATGCCGCCACCGGTGACGGTCAGTATGATGCCTTTGTGCGTGCACTGCGCAAGATATACGCCAGCCTGGAAAAGCCCTTCCCGGTGCTGACCAACTACACCGTGTCTATCCCGCCCGGAGGCCGTACCGATGCTTTTGTGCAGACTATCATTACCTGGAACTTCAAGGGTGAGGAGTTCCGTACCCGCGGACTTGATGCCGACCAGACCGAGGCTGCCATCAAGGCTACCGCAAAGATGATGAACAAGATTGAGAACTTATAAAAACATTCCAATATGAAACTTAAGATTGCTGTTTTGGCCGGCGATGGTATCGGCCCCGAGATAATGGAGCAGGGTGTGGCTGTAATGAGTGCCGTAGCCCGCAAGTTTGGACATGAGGTTGAGTACCGCGAGGCTATTTGCGGTGCGCACGCCATTGACGTGGTGGGCGATCCCTTCCCCGATGAGACTTTCAAGACCTGCATGGACTGCGATGCCGTGCTGTTTGCTGCCGTGGGTGACCCCAAGTATGACAATGACCCTACATCAAAAGTACGCCCTGAGCAGGGCCTGCTGGGCATGCGCAAGAAACTGGGTCTCTATGCCAACATCCGTCCTATTGAGACTTTTGACTGCCTGGTGCACAAGTCACCGCTCAAGGATGAGATTGTGAGCGGTGCTGATTTCATCTGCATCCGCGAGCTTACTGGCGGAATGTATTTTGGCCCCAAGAAAGAGGATGAAAATGAGGCTTTTGATACGAATCTCTATAGCAGGGTCGAGGTGGAGCGTATTCTTCGCGTAGGCTACAAGTATGCCCTGGCCAGAAAGAAGCATCTTACGGTGGTTGACAAGGCAAACGTGCTGGCCAGCTCCCGTCTGTGGCGCAGGGTTGCCATGGAGGTCATGAAAGAGTACCCCGAGGTGACTACTGACTTTATGTTTGTGGACAACGCATCCATGCGTATGATACAGGAGCCCCGCTTTTTTGACGTAATTGTAACCGAGAACACCTTTGGCGATATACTGACCGATGAAGCATCGTGCATTACCGGTTCGATGGGCCTGCTGCCCAGCGCATCAACCGGTGAGCACACTCCGGTGTTTGAGCCGGTGCATGGATCCTGGCCCCAGGGTAAAGGCCTCAATATAGCCAACCCGCTGGCTCAGATATTGAGCGTGGCCATGCTCTACGAGTATTTTGGCCTCAACGAAGAAGGCGCATTGATACGTAAGGCAGTTCAGGCTTCGCTTGACGCCAATGTACGCACCCCGGAAATACAGGTTGAGGGCGGGGCAAAGTATGGCACGCGTGAGGTGGGCGCGTGGATATGTAATTATATAATTGAAAATTGAGAATTGAAAATTGAAAATTAACAAGCACCTGCGTTAATTCCCGCGACATTAAAAGGCGCTCGAAATTCTTTTCGAACGCCTTTTATAATTTTCAATTTTCAATTTTCAATTTACTTGACTTTCCAGACGTCAAGAGTGATGCCGCCACCTGCACCGCCAAAACCAGGCTGGCAAAGGAACAGGCACTCATTCATCCAAGCATACTTGCTATCCTTGGGAGCCTCAAACTTGGGAGCGCAACGGAAATACATGCCACCCTGGCCACCCATCTTAATGATACCGCAGTTGCGAACATGGATGGTAACGCCGTCATCGGTACGGATGCAGTAGATAGCCTCAATCTCATTGCGGCCGTCAACGGCAAGCTGATAATCGGCACCGCCGGGAAGAACCTCACCCTTGATATTGGGACCCTCAAAAGTACCGCCGGTGATAGGAATGATTGTACGTGTACCCTTGCCGTTGTTGCCCGATGAATAGGACTGGCCCAGGGTTACGTTAAGACGGACTACATACTCAAGCTCGGGAGCCTTGGGCTCGCCACCCTGCTGCTGGGGTGCGCCAAAACCGAACTGTGCAAACGCTGTTACACCTGCAAGCAGTGCTACAACTGCTGTTGCAAAAAGGATTTTCTTCATTTTTTTTATTGGTTTAAGTTTGTTGATTGTTCGTTTTAGGCGTTAAAGGTAGTCATTAAATCTTAAATAATTAACTTTGCTGCCATAATTGCCCAGGTAAAAATGTCAGGAAATAAGAAGGCTTTGTATCTGAGTGTGGTGCTGACACTGTCAGTACTGCTGCTCTTTTTCTTTAACCTCTGTTTTGGCACGGTAGATATCCCTATGCGGGATGTGATAGGTTCTCTTTCGGGTGCAGGAGCAAGCCGTGAGAGCTGGGATTTCATTATACGTGAGTCCAGATTGCCGTCGGCCATTACGGCGTTGCTGGCAGGTGCGTCGCTGGCTGCATCGGGCCTTATGCTGCAGACTGCATTCCGAAATCCTCTGGCCGGACCGGACATTCTGGGCATAAACGGCGGCGCCGGTCTGGGTGTGGCGCTGGTAATGCTGCTGTTTGGCGGTAATCTTACTATGGGAAACCTGACCATCGGCGGGTCGGTATCGGTAATAATAGGTGCATTTGCGGGGGCTATCGCGGTGACGGCGCTCGTGCTGCTGCTATCAACCAAGCTCAGGAACCCGGTGATGCTGCTTATTGTGGGTGTCATGGTGAGTTACCTGACATCGGCCATGATATCGTTGCTCAACTTCTTTTCTACTGCCGAGGGCGTTCACTCCTATACAATGTGGGGCATGGGTAACTTTGGCGGGGTGTCACTGGCTCAGCTCAAGGTGTTCTGTCCGGTGGTGGCCATTGGCCTGGCCATTGCGGTGGCGCTCATCAAGCCGCTCAACGCGCTGCTGCTGGGCGATATGTATGCCGAGAACCTGGGTGTAAACATTATACGTACACGTAACTGGCTGCTGCTGTCCACGAGCCTGCTGGTGGCTATAATCACGGCGTTCTGCGGGCCGGTGTCTTTCATTGGATTGGCAGTGCCGCATATTGCGCGTATGTTGCTGCAGTCAAGCAACCATCGCAGCCTTATGCCTTTGACTATCCTGTGCGGAGCGTTTATTGCACTGCTGTGCAACCTGCTCAGCTCCATTCCGGGTGACCGCGGACTGATTCCGCTCAATGCCATTACGCCTGCCATAGGTGCGCCGGTTATACTTTACGTGCTGCTTAAACAGCGTCATTACAGATAAATGGATATGATTGTTCCGGTTTTGATGGAGTCTTTGCGGACCGCTGTGCTGGTGACAGGCCTGGTGGTTATTATGATGATGCTCATTGAGGTTTTCAACGTGAGTTCGGGCGGCCGTATGTTCTCGGGGCTGGGACGTCACAGGGTGGGACAGGTGTTGCTGTCGGCATTCCTGGGCGTTATTCCGGGATGCATGGGCGGTTTTGCATCGGTATCGCTTTATACGCATGGAATCATAAGTTTTGGTGCTCTGGTGGCCATGATGATTGCCTCATCGGGCGACGAGGCTTTTGTCATGTTGGCCATGTTTCCCGGCAAGTCACTCTGGATATTCCTTATTCTGTTTGTGATTGCGGTGGCGGTGGGCCTGCTGGTGGATCTGTTCCGTCACCGTTTTGAGGGATGTCACTCCATGAGTGTGCATGATGAGGATGTTGCGCCCCGTCATGATCATATTCATGTGCGTCACTTTGGTTGGAAAAGGGTTATAATGGCAGCGGGACTGCTGGTGTTTGTGTGCGCATTGCTGATGGGATGGCTTGAGGCCGATGAGGATGCCGATGCACTGGAGGGCGGATTCAACCTACTGTCGGAGGAGTGGATGTACTGGATGTTTGCGGCACTTAGCATGATTGTACTGGGCATGCTCATGTATGCGGGCGACCATTTTGTTGAGGAACATCTGTGGGAGCATATTGTGTGCCACCATCTGCCAAGCATATTCCTTTGGACACTGGGCACTCTTGTGCTGGTGGGTGTGCTCACGTCACTGTTTGATATCAGCAGTTGGATTAGCGATAATACGGTTGTTATGATACTTTTGGCGGCTTTGATTGGTATCATTCCTGAGTCCGGGCCGCACCTTGTGTTTGTATCGCTTTACGCATCGGGCATAATACCGCTGCCGGTCCTGATAGCCAGCTGCATCAGTCAGGACGGTCATGCTTCGCTGCCTCTTCTGGCCCAGAGCCGCCGGGCATTCCTTGTTGCAAAATGCATCAACGTAGCAATTGCCGTTGCGGTAGGCTTTATTCTGCGCGGTATTGGGTAGGAGTAAGGCCGGTGTGGTTCTTGAAGAAACGGAAAAAGAAAGACTGGCTGGGAAAGTTGAGCAGTGCCGATATCTCCTTTATTGTCATGTCAGAGTGACGTAACATATTCTTGGCGTCAAGTATAAGCAGTTCATTAAGCCACTCAGGCACTGACCGCCCGCTGGCCTCCTTTACAATCTTGGATAGGTATTTGGGCGTGACGCACATCTTGTCGGCATAGTAGCCCACCAGGTGCTCGCGTGTATGGTCATTGATGGCCAGCTTGATAAACTGCTCCAGCATCTGGCGCTGGCGTGTGGTGCGTACAGGCTTTTCCATATCCTCCCGGCGCTTGGAATCGGCCAGGAACCCTGCAAACTGATAGAACACCGATGATACCAGACCGGCAATGCTCTCATGCGCAAACTGTGAGTTGGTCTTGGTTATGTCAATGGCCAGGTTCACGTACTGATGGAGCATGGCGGTCTCATCGGCCGAAAGGTGGATGCAGGGGTCACGCAGCACATCCATAGCCTCAACCAGGAACCTGCTGGGGTTGATACCCACTCCCGTGAGGAATGATGTAGAGGCGCATATAAGTGTAAGCCGCAGGTTCTGGACAGTCTGCTCAGGCTCAGTTATCCTTACTATATTACCCGGTGTAAAGATCAGTACGGAGCCCGATCTAAGATGATACTCCGTAAGGTTGATTGTGCAGTCGGCACACCCTTCAACACAGTATGCGGCCATGTAACAGTCTATTCGGAATGGGTATTTGAGATAGCGGTACTGGATCTTTTCCTGCATACGTGATATAAAAAGGTCATCACCTACGCCAAGAGTGATTCCGGAGGGGATCATCTGCTTGATTTTGGATGGCGTTACCGATATTTCTGAGTAGTTGCCCATAGCCTTTTGTCTTTATTTTGGCCCAAAAGTAATATGATTTATCCATAATTAGTACCTATTTGTAGGTATATTCGACCAATAGATATAATCAGTGTGTAAAAAGATTACTCCGGTAAGGCATAACGGCATTACTTTTGCACAGAAATAAAAAGGATAATTAAAAACACATTATAGTATGAGACAATCTAATCGAATTCTGTTAACGGTCATGTGCGCACTTGCGGTGCTGCAGAATACCCAATCCACTGCGCAGACCGTTCTGACTCTTGAGGAGTGCAGGTCAATGGCGTTAGAGAACAACTCACAATCCAAGATTGCGCAGGAGAAAGTGACAGCTGCCCAGTATGACAGCAAGGCTGCCTTTGCCAATTACCTGCCCAAGGTATCGGCCACGGCAATGTATCTGCACAACAGTGAGAACCTGAGCCTAATAAGTGAGGATCAGCAGACCAAGTTCTCACATCTGGGAACAGCCGTTAAGGGTAACATCAATGCCATCCTGAGTGATCCTACCTATCAGTACGTTACATCTACCGATGCATCGCTTGCCAAGCTGGATGCATTGGTTAAGGGCGTTCTGCAGACCAAGGATATTGAGGGGGCTCTCAATCAGATTGGTCAGGAGTTGAGCGATAATTTTACAATGGATATCCAGAATGTCTATGTGGGTGCCATCAGCATTGAGGAGCCTCTTTACGTGGGCGGTAAGATACGCGCATATAACAAGGTGACTGCCTATGCCAAGGAGCTGGCCGAGACACAGCTGAACGGTGAGGACCAGAAGGTGCTGGTAACGGTTGATGAGGCCTATTGGCAGATTGTATCCATAGCCAACAAGCTGCGTCTGACCAATCAGTACGTTGAACTGCTGCGTCAGATGGACCATAACGTTGAGATAATGAAGAACGAGGGTGTGGCTACGGCATCGGACCAGCTGTCTGTCAGGGTTAAGCTGAATGAGGCCGAGATGAGCCAGATTAAGGCACAGAACGGCCTGATGCTCTCCAAGATGCTGCTCTGCCAGTTGTGCGGCATGCCTCTGGACTCAGAGATAACGCTTAAGGATGAGCTGAACGAGACTCTTGAGATACCTGTTGATGAGGTTACATACACCCAGGAGGAGCTCTATGAGAACCGTCCCGAGCTTAAGAGCCTGGAGCTGGCAGTGAACATGTATGACATGAAGTCAAAGATTGTACGTGCCGATTATCTGCCCACCGTTGCTCTTACCGGTAACTATCTGGTTACCAACCCGTCGGCCCATGACGGACTGGCAAATGAGTTTCATGGAATGTGGAACGTGGGTGTGGTTGCCAAGGTACCTCTGTACCATTTTGGTGAGGGTATGAACAAGTACCGCAAGGCCAAGACGGACAAGATTATAACCCAGTATCAGCTGGAGGATGCACGCGGCAAGGTGTCACTGCAGGCCTCACAGTATGAAAAGAAGATTGCCGAGGCCGATTCACGTCTGGAGATGGCTCTCAAGAACATGGAGAACGCCGAGGAGAACCTGCGTATTGCCAACATAGGATTCCAGGAGGGTGTGGTAGAGTCACAGCTGGTGCTTGCAGCCCAGACCGCATGGCTCAAGGCTCACTCCGAGGAGATTGACGCCCGTATAGACCGCATAATGGCAACGGTTTATCTGCGTCAGGTGACAGGTCAGTTAAGTGTAAACGATAAATAAATAAGGATATGGACAACAAAACTCAGAAAATGAACATTGCGCTGTCATTGATAGCGTTTGCAGTTGTTATTGTGGTTGTATGTGTTGTAGGTATCTATACCTTCAATCACAGAGAGCCGGAGATTGTTCAGGGCCAGGCTGAGGCCAGCGAGTACCGCGTGTCAAGCAAGGTGCCCGGCCGAATACTCAAGATCATGGTCCAGGAGGGTCAGTTTGTAAAGGCCGGCGATACACTGGCTATACTTGATACCCCTGATATCAACGCCAAGCAGGCTCAGGCCGAGGCTGTACTGAGTGCAGCCACTGCCCAGAACGCCAAGGCCCAGAAGGGTGCACGTGAGGAGCAGATCCAGGGTGCATATGAACTGTGGCAGAAAGCCAAGGCCGGACTGGAGATCTATGAGAAGACTTACAACCGTGTAGAGAACCTCTTTGCACAGGGCGTGGTAAGCGAGCAGAAACGTGATGAGGCCAAGGCCCAGTACGATGCTGCCGTAGCAACAGAGAAGGCTGCCAAGTCACAGTATGACATGGCCGTGAACGGTGCTGAGGAGGAGGTCAAGGAGATGGCTGCCGCCCAGATGCGTCAGGCCCAGGGTGTGGTTGCCGAGGTCAATTCATACATTGATGAGACCGTGCTTACTGCATCAATTGACGGTGAGGTAAGTGAGATATTCCCTATGGTGGGTGAGCTGGTTGGCACCGGCGCTCCTATCATGAACATAGCTGTGATGGATGACATGTGGGTTACATTCAATGTACGTGAGGATTTGTTGCAGGACCTGACCATGGGTGCCGTACGTGAGGCTTACGTACCTGCCCTTGACAAGAAGGTTGAGGTTAAGGTGACATATCTGCGTGACCTGGGTTCATATGCAGCCTGGAAGGCTACCAAGGTTAACGGTCAGTATGACCTTAAGACCTTTGAGGTACGTGCAGTACCCCAGCAGAAGGTTGAGAACCTGCGTCCCGGCATGACTGTAATAATTGACAGAAACTGAAAATTACCATGAATAAGGATCACGGATTCTGGGCAATCATAAGGCGTGAGGTGAGACGTATGTACTCACGTCCGCTTTATGGGCTCAGTATTTTCTTCGCACCGCTGTTCTGCTACATCTTCTTTACCACTTTGATGGGTGAGGGACTGCCTCAGGGACTCCCGGCCGGTGTGGTTGATGAGGACAACACCGCCGTGTCGAGGTCCATACTCAGAAATCTGGATTCTTATCAGCAGACAGAGATAATAAAGCAGTATGCAAACTTTGCCGAGGCCCGCGAGGCGATGCAGAAGAATGAGATATACGGATTCTTCTACATCCCCAAGGGTACGCAGGAACTTGCATCGACCCAGCGTCAGCCGCGCATATCCATCTACACCAATGCGACCTATCTTATCCCGTCGTCATTGTTGTACCGCGATATGAAGACTATGGCGGTCATGGCATCGGCTGCTGTGGGCCGTGAGGTGCTCTATGCCAGAGGCGCCAACCTGGATCAGGCCATGGGATTCCTGCAGCCTATCCAGATGGATATGCGTGCATTGGGCAACCCGTGGCTCAACTACAACGTTTACCTTAGCAATACCATGCTGCCGGCCGTGTTGGTGCTGATGGTGCTGATGGTGACCTGTTTCAGCATTCATACCGAGCTTAAGGATGACACTGCCCGCGAGTGGATGGAGATGGCAAATGACAATGTGTTCAAGGCTGTCAGCGCCAAACTGTTTCCGCAGACTATGGTCTTCTCATTGATGGCTCTCGTTTATCTGGTTCTGCTGTACGGAGTGCTTGGTTTCCCCGATAATAACGGATTCTGGCCCATGTTGCTGGCTGCCGAGATGCTGATACTGGCATCGCAGGGTTTTGCGGTGTTCATCGCATCGGCCATACCGTCACTTCGTTGGTCATTGAGTCTTTGCACGCTTTGGGGTGTGCTCTCCATTCCTATCAGCGGATTCTCATTTCCCGTAATGGGCATGCCCCCGGCTCTCCAGGGGCTGTCATACCTGTTCCCGCTCAGGTACTATTTCCTGATTTATGTGGATCAGGCGCTCAACGGCGTTGATATGGTATTCTCTGCATGGTTCTACCTGGCGCTGCTGGGATTCATGATACTGCCGCTGGTGGATATAGGCATGCTGCGCAAGGCTGCCCATAATTATACTTACTTAATCTGATAAGGATATGTGGTTTAAAGATATGCTCGATGTCTCAGGAAAGGAACTGAGAAAAGTTTTATCGGACTCCGGCGTTCTGGTTTTCTTTATCATCGTGCCGTTGTTCTATCCGCTGCTCTACGCCTATCTGTATGGCCGTGAGGTGGTGCGTGAGGTTCCTGTGGTTGTGGTAGATGAGTGCCGCAGCGCCACCAGCCGTGAGTTCTTGCGTAAATCAGATGCCACTCCGGACCTTAAGATCATATCGTATTGTGCCGATATGGAGGAGGCGCGTAACCTGATACACCGCCACAAGGCATATGGCCTGATACATATACCGGCAGAGTTCGAGCGCACGCTTGCTGATGGTCGTCAGGCCACTGTCAACCTGTACTGTGATATGAGCGGACTGCTCTATTACAAGGCTCTTTTGAGCGGTTGTACCATGGTGTCGCTTGATATGAACCGTGATATCCAGATGGAACGCCTGTCCGGAATGTCTGATTGGGAGAAGGATGTCATGACAATGCCTATAGAGAACGAGTACGTAACCATGTTCAACCCGGCTAACGGTTTCCAGGCATTCCTTATCCCCGCCGTGCTTATACTGGTGCTGCAGCAGACGCTTATACTTGGCGTATGCATGTTGGCTGGTACCGAGAATGAGCGCCGACGTGCGGGTAGCCTTATTCTTGGTGCCGAGTATTCTAATCCTATAACCGTGTTGGGCGGTAAGGCGTTGGCCTATCTGCTGGTTTACGGATTTACCGCTACTTATGTGCTCTGTTTTGTTCCGTGGCTCTTCAACATGCCTCAGTTATGGCAGCTGCCCACTCTGGTTGCGTTTATCGTGCCGTTCCTGTTGGCAAGCATCTTCTTTGCCATCAGTATATCGTTCTTTATCCGTGACCGCGAATCGTGTTTCCTGCTCTTTGTGTTCGTATCGGTTCCTCTCATATTCATGTCGGGTATCTCATGGCCGACATCAAATATGCCTGTGTTCTGGCGTGTAGTTGCGCAGATATTCCCCTCAACTCATGCCATTAACGGATTTGCACGTATCGGCACGTCTGGTGCCTTGCTTCAGGATGTAAGATATGAGTGCATTGGGCTTTGGATTCAGTCTGCGGTATATTTTATGACTTCTCTTATCATTTACGAGCGAATGTACAGGTCGGACAAGATGCCTGGAGCTGAATTCGTAATCTCTGTACGCGCCAAGGTACGTAAGAACATCAGGGTGGCTAAGCGTGAAATCAAAGCCAAGCTGCAGAATTGAGTTTTCTCAGTTATTTCAGGGTTGAGAACTTGCCGGTAACGGACTCCGAGTAGGTAGTGGAGACGGGGATATGCGGAGCGCCTGCATATTCCAGTTCGGCAAACAGACCGTCCGGTCCTTTCTGGATTGCGCTTACCTTACGCAGGTTGACATAGTAGGATCTGTGACAGCGGACTATATTGTTTGCTTCACAGATCTGTTCTATTGCCCTCATTGAATTGCGAAGAGGGTATCTCACCATCTTGTCCATGTTGAGATAGCAGATATTCACATAGTTATCGGCTGCCTCCACGTAAAGGACCGAGTTGGCGGTAATAGCCAGCTTGAGGGCCTTTTTTTCATCCATAAAAGGCAGAGTGCTGTCCTCACGTCCAATCTGGCCGGAAGCATATTTCTCAATCGTAACCATGTTCTTTGCTATGCGGTTATCCTTGTCCTTGATCTCTGCCAGAAGTGCTGCGATGATGTATGGGAAAACCAGGATGGAGCATACAATCAGGAACATCTTGGGCAGAAGATCCACATAGAGCATGGTTCGCTTGTCCATGAGCCATACAAAAAGAGCGCAGAACATGGTAATGGCTACTCCTTCCATAAGCTCCCATATGATAAAGCCTGTGTAGTTGAGCTGATGCTTGCTACGGACCAGAAGCATTACAAGACGGCTTATAAGCACCACTACAAGCTCTATAGAGGCCATTATTGCGGCTCGGAAAGCCAGCTGTCCTTGAGTTATCTGCATGAATGTATCCAGGTGGAAAGGCTTGGCTCCTATAAGGAAAAAGAAGGCATACATGGGTATAAGCAGGATGTAGATGGCCATGATGTTGCCCTTGAAATATGAATCAGGAATCTTGTGCATAAGGCTATTTTACTGGTTCTGAGTGCAAATATAGGGGTAAATTTTAGTCCCACGCAATATGGGGTGAAAAAAGTTTGTCTTAAAATTCACCCCTCTATTCTGGATTTAACCCTCAAATATTGGTTTTAGTCACTTTGAAAGGCTGTGCATCCCTTTTATTTTCACCCATCAGATGCCAATACTATCTTTGTGGTGAAAATTTGAACAAATAAAACTACAAGGATATGACAACAATCAGTTCATTTGACTGCAATCAGTCGGCTCTTAGAATTATTGCCGGTGACGTAAAGCCTTTTGCACCGGTTGACGGCAAGTGGGTGGAGGTTTCGGCCCGTGTTTTTGAGGAACGCGTACGTAACTTTGCATATGGTCTTATGGTACGTGATTATCGTCGCGACGAGACAATCGTTTTCAGCGGTTGTACAGATGAAATGAAACCCTTCATCAGGACTGCCTGCAAACTTGCACACCTGAACGCCTCTTTCAACGCTGAATCAGATGCTACCCAGCTTTCTGCAACTGATGTTGAGTATCTGATGCTGATAGGCGGAACCTGGTCACGCAAGTACAAGGCATCGGTTGATCGTACTATCACACGTATCCTGTTAGGCTGCTGATTACTCGTCAAGCGGGTGGTAAAAGGTGCGGGCGTGGCTCAGTTCCGGATGGAATATAGCCATAAAGTCTGCAAGCAGTATTTCAGGATGAAAGGCGGTAAGCTCAAAATAGGGAACCTGATAAACATCGCACACCCAAATATTCCTCTCTTTAAACGGTTTGAATGAGGAGTATTGCTTATAATCGGATTCCAGCAGTTTGTAGGTAAGATTATTTGATGAACTGTTCTTAAGCAACCAGACATCAGCATCCTGAGCCTTATCAAAGACGGTCTCAAATGACAGCGGCACTGAGCCGCTGTTTTTGTTTGCGGCAAATATGTATGTACCGCCGGCATCGGATATCATCTTGCCTATGGTGCTTTCACCGCCGGCTACGTACCAGGCTGATCCGGCCTTGGTGTCAAGCATCACTCTGGGGCGTTCTGTTGTACGTGATGCCAGCTTACACCACTGGTGGTAGTTCTCCTTGACGGTCTGGAAAAGGCTGTCAGCAGCTTGACCTGCACTGAACAGGCGGCCGTAGAAACGCATCCACTCCGCGCGTGCCAGAGGTGATGTCTCCATATAGTCTGCACACTCCAGCAGGGGTATGCCCAATTTCTCCAGCTGGCCGTAGCCGGTCTCCTCAAAGGGTGATACCATGATGGCATCAGGATTCAGCTCCATGATCTTCTCTATGGTGGGGTACATGCTGTTGCCGCAGGTGGCAATGGTGCCGTCGGCAATACGCGCCTGTATGACGGTATCGGAAATGTACTCCGGCTCACATACTCCGGCAATGCAGTCCTCCACACCCAGTTCAACCATCAGATGCGCCAGGCTGTTGGTCATGACCACAATGCGTTGCAGGGGGATATGTATGACGTTGGTGCCGCTTGTAAAGTTGTATGTGGTCTTTTTCTCGGTGCTGAACGTATATGAGTGGAGCAGTGTGTTCTTTTTCCACGGGTTGGCTATATGGGCTGTGAATCCGTGTGGTGTATCATCCACAACAATATGGCTTGCATGCTCCATGATGCCGCCGTTGGCATGGAACTGGTTTCCGCCTTTGCAGGCCGCAAGCAGCGCGGCTGACAATATGAGTACTGATAAATTCTTATTCATTCGGACTTGGATGTAGGTTATATATGGCAGCCACCTCAGTTGATTGCTCTCCCGTTATGGGATTACTGCCTATGGCTCCGTTCTGTATTCTGGCAAAATTGATGCTGTCAAGGCTTACCGGCGCTCCTGATTCATCATGGGCCCAGTCAATATCAAAGAGTGCGTTCTCCGTGTTATTGGGAAGATTGTCCGCATATCCGTATTCAAATGCGTCCATTACCCACTTCTGTCCGTCATGATGCATGTTGGACGGTAAAAGCGTTCCCGTGAACGTTTGGGTGCCGGTTTGATACCACAACGGATAGTAGTATTGCTCATGGGCGCTGATGTGGGGGATGGTGCCGCTCTGTCCGTCAGATGCGGTCCAGGGTGTACCATCAGCTTGGCTTGAAGGTTTGGTGTAGGTTACCGAGTAATTGTGCGTGGCACGTCCTGCTGCCTGCTCGGAGCCGTAAAGCTCATACCAGGGGTCATCGGGCAGGCCGTTTGCGTTGACATCGGCACTAACCCATACTACTCCGGGCTCTGAACTGCCGATAAAGGCGTTGCCGTCAACCCTGAAATCCTTGCCTTCAAGATTATAGACTGGGCTTTTGAATCCTACGGTTATATAGCCTCCAAATCCTCCCAGGGTAATCATGCTTCCTGTCTGTAACAGCTGGAGGCATTTGGCTGCCATGGTTGTGGAGTCATCGCCGGGCTGGTACTGGGGCATGATATTGACAAACTGTCCGGGTGCGGGCATGTACTGGAAAACACGGTCCACGTCACCTATGGGCTGCGGTTTCACGTTGTGTGGCTCAAGCCTAACTGGGGCATCGCAGAATACTATGCTGTTGGGGTTTATGCCCACGTTCTGTATGCGGTACAGCAAGTGTCCGTCGGGGGCAAAGCACAGGAGCGATCCAGGTGTAGTATAATTGGCGGCATCGCACACATATACCTTGTGCGATGTGGGCTCCACCCTTATGCCGTAGGGATGCTCTATGTAGGTGCCGTCAGTTATAAAGTCCGAGTCAATGATCTGTCCAGACTTAAGGTCCAGAACCTGTATTGTTCCGCCCTGTCCGTATCCGTAGAACCAGGCACGGCCGTCATGCAGGTCCATCTTGAGTATGGGTATGTCATAGGTTTGGGTTACCTGGTCTGTACGTGTGTCAATGCGGTGCAGACGTGTGTCATAGTCCTGGATATCTTCATCGTAGATGCCTCGTGAAACTACATATACATCCTCATCGTGGGCGTATATGGAGCCAGGGTTCTGCCGTACGTTAATACGCTTTATCTCGGTAAAGGTATTAAGGTCAATAACCGATACCGTGCTGTCCGGGTGGTCAAAGTCAAGTCCGCCGGAGTTTGTTACGTAAAGCTTGCCGCCGGCGCAGCATATGCCGTCGGGATTGCGTCCCACCGTGACGTTGGCATCGGCCTGCATGGTCAGTGTGTCTATGCGGGTTACTGTTCCGTCAAAGCTGCACACATAGAGATAGCCTTGAGAGGCTGTCATGTAACGCGGCTCGGAGGGCTTGCCGTCACGGCTCAGTGAGATCTGTGCAAGGGACCGGCATGTGGCGGCGTCAAGTATTTCAACGGTGCTTGATACGTTTACGGCAATGTACATGCGGCTTCCATAAATGAGTATGTCATTGGCGGTGTCGCCCAGACGGCGTCCGTTCACCTTTTCAAAACAATCATATGACTTGCCGTTGTCAGTATTCCATGAATCGGGTAGTCCGCTCTCAAAATCCACCCATGCCAGTGTGCTGTTATTGTTGTTGAACAATCCCTCGGAGAGCACGTAAACGCCGGTGTGTCCGGCATCGGCTATGGCCTCAGACTGTTCAATCAGAACCGGCTCCGGGTCACATGCTATGGCGGCCAGGAGTATGGGAATTAATATGAGTCCGGTTCTTTTCATAGGTTTGCAGTCAGTGTAAGACGTATCTGGCGTCCCGGCATGGGATAGTTGGTTACAAGCTCATAACGGTAATCGGTAATGTTTATGCATTCCGCCTTTATCTCTACCGGTATTTGCATGGTGCTGAAATTGCGCCATAGCGAACATCCTATCTCGTAATACTGCGGCATGTGGTATTCGGGGCCGTTGTAGCTATTGCTGAAATACTCTCCACTGTATATCAGGTTGACGCTGGCATTCACTATGGGAGTCTCGATCCAGGTTACGGCCGATGCGGAGTGTCTGGGGGTGTATGGAATCTGATGGTTCCAGGTAGTGCTCCAGCTGTTAGTCTTGTCCATGGCGCGCTGGTATGTGTATGATAGTTTTGCTGCGGGGCGGATGCGGCCTTGTGTGCGTGCTATGTCCAGTCCGGTCTCAAATCCGTGTGTTATCACGCAGCCAATATTCTTCATCATCCAGATGGCAGTGTTCTTGCTTGGCACTGCCATGATGCGGTCATGTACGCTGCTGTTATAGAGATCGGTATAGAAGGAGAATGCCACTCCTCTTAGTTCCTGTTCAATCACTATTCCGCCCGATGTCACTGCGGCTCTCTCCGGCTTAAGGTCGCGGCGACCCACCTGTTCAAAATAGAGGTCATTAAATGTAGGCAGGCGGTATGTATCGGTATATGATGCTCTTAGGTGTAGTCCGGCTGCTGGCCATACCAGCCAGTTGGCCCCTATGACGGGCGACAGATGGCTGTAGTTGCCGGCTGCCATACGTTTCCGGGTTTTCTCAGTTGTGGCTACGTAGTTCAATCGGCCGGTAAGTGTAAGCCGCTCTGATGCGTATTTGATTGCGGCCGATGCGTTTGCGGTAGCTCTGGTAGGGTTAGCTGGGTGGGGCTTGTTGTCGTCAAGTTTGGATAAACGGCCGTCAAAAGCTGCCGATGCCGACAGTCTGTGGGCGATACGGTAAAGCAGAATGCCCGATAGATAACCCTCCTGCTCGGTGTAGCGGTCATCAGTTCGGCCTGCGCTGTTGTTTGTGTCGGGATTAAGATAACGGGTGTAGTTGATTCCGTATTTGGCGTTTGCTTTGAATGTCAGACGCTCGCTGTATGCTCTCTTGAATGTTGACTGTACAAAACCCTCGCGGTTCCAGAGTCTCTCGGATGCGGCGTTGTCATTGTACAGAATGTTGGCAGGGAGTCCCTGCCTGGAAAGGTAAAGGTATGCTCTTACAGTCAGATCCGTGTTTTCATCAATGGTGCTGAACCATGCGGCCTCGGTACGGAAACGGCTTACGTCGGAGTTGAGTCGTGTTTTGGCGGCCGAACTGGTACCGTTGTTCTGTATGTAAGGGTATCGGCCGTCAGTGTACAGCCATTCTGACAATACTGACAGGTCATTGCCTGATGCCAGGTGGAATGCGGTATTGGCGTTGACGGACATGGTGTTGAAGCTTCCGTATAATTGCCCTGTCTGTATATTGCTTTTTTTACCGTTCAGTTGCGGGCGGGCGGCACTTACCGTTATGGAGGCGGCTTGGGCTGCCATAGCTGCGCTCTGCAGCAGGTCATTGTCAGGGCCGCTCACCAGGCGGACGGACTGTGCCTGGTTGGCCGAGAATCGTCCCAGGTCAATCTGACCGGTCTGGTTGTCTGTAATTATTATGCCGTCATAGGCAACGGCGGTGTGTGATGCTCCCAGTCCGCGTACCGATACGGTCTTAAGTCCGCCCACGCCTCCGTAGTCCTTGACGGTAGCACCGCTAAAGTACTTGAGGACATCGGATATCTGAAGTGAACTGGTAGCTGCCATCAGGCTTTTGCCGGCAGTCTTATTGGTTGATACGGCGCGCGCTCCGGCGCTGCGGGTTGCCTGTACCGGAACTTCAGGAATAGCCTCTGTACGGATAGTGTCAGAGAAAATCCGGCCCTGAGTCTCTACAGGGAGGCTCAGGGCGCAGATTATTGTTAAACAAGCTGTTGTCCTGAAGTCAAAAGCCATTCATTGCGCTATTATTCTGTCACTGTCAGCTGATCCAGGCAGAAGTATGAAGGAGTCAACATGCCACCTTTATTATTGTCAGTTGAAGTCATTGAAAAATGAATCCTTGTAACCTCACCAAGTGTTGTCAGGTCAATTTTCTGCCAGGTTTTTACAATATCAAAACCTTTGGCAAGGTCAAACTCAATCTGATTGGTCTTATTCTCTCCGTTGTAACCGGTGATGATAAGAGTGAACTGGTCTTGTGCTGTCCACTCCTTGACTCCGCCCATACCACCGTCATTGTGATCCTTGATAGCTCTGTAAGCATATGTGGAGTTGGTTACATAGCACTCCTTTGCCTTGTAGGCCTTGTTGCCGTCAAAAGTAATATCTGAGCCAATGCCAGCCCAATCACCGCCGGTGTTAACGGTGTAATAACCATTGGTCTTGAGACCCTTGCCGGTTATGGCTGAGTTGTTGGTGTATCCTGCTGTTGTTGTGTCTGTCAGACTGCTGTATGTAAATCCCATACCGAATCCTCCGTAAATATATACAGAGTGAACAAGTTTGAAGGGCTTGACATTGATGGTGTCAATGTAGTAGTATCCCCAATCATCCATAACAGATGTGTTGCTGCTGAGATAGAGAGAGTCTGCTTTAGGGAGACTGACAGAAAGTGTGTAAGACTTGGGGCTGTCTTCATTATCATCCTTTTCGCAAGAAACGAACACAAAGCCCATAGTGAGGGCCATCAAAGCAAGTGAATAAAATTTCTTCATTTTTGTTGTATTTAAAAATAGTTCTGAATCCACGCAGCATTTTTATTATCCGTCTTGCAGGTCTTCTGACTTACCCGGTCTGTCCGCCTTCCCGGTCCAACAGGACCAGTGGCACTTGAGAGTGGACAAACCTTTTTACGGGCTCACAGCAGCGGGACTGTTCAGGACTCTCACCTGCTTCCCTTTTAATCCTTGGGCCCCGGCCGGGGCATGAGGAACAAGACTTGGCAAAAATACACATTATTTTATAATTGGTGCTTTCTAAATAAGTAATTTTGTAGGGCAAATAGAGTTACGAAAATGTCTGAAGAAGCGAATTTGTTGAAGGACCTGGCGCTGATACTGATATCGGCCGGAGTTTTTACCATTATATCAAAAGCACTTAAGCAACCCCTCATTCTGGGTTATATATTGGCTGGATTCCTGGTGGGACCTCATATGGGCCTGTTTCCTACGGTGACCAGTACTGCCACTGTAGAGCAGTGGTCAGAGATAGGTATTATATTCCTTTTGTTTGCTTTGGGCTTGGAATTCAGCTTCAAGAAACTGCTTAAGGTGGGCAGCAGCGCACTGATAACGGCTATTACGCAGTGCGTGGGTATGTTTATTCTGGGATTCGTAGTTGGCGAGGCCCTGGGGTGGAGCAACATGGAATCAATTTTTCTGGGTGGAATGCTTTCAATGTCATCCACTACAATCATAATAAAGGCTTATGATGACCTGGGGTATATGGACAAGCCCTTTGCTCCGCTGGTGTTCGGAGCGCTGGTTTTTGAGGATCTGATAGCCGTGGTGCTGATGGTGCTGCTCTCTACTATGGCGGTGTCAAACAAGTTTGCCGGGGGTGAGATGCTTATGGGACTGGCCAAGCTGGTGTTCTTTCTGATACTGTGGTTCCTGGTGGGTATTTCACTTATTCCTACACTGCTTAAGAAAGCGCATAAATACCTTAATGATGAGATACTGCTTGTGGTGAGCATAGGCCTGTGCTTTGTCATGGTTACGCTGGCCACTCTGGCCGGGTTCTCGGCCGCTCTGGGCGCATTCGTGATGGGTTCCATACTGGCCGAGACGCTTGAGAGCGAGCATATTATGCATCTGGTAAAGGGCATCAAGGATTTGTTCGGAGCCATATTCTTTGTATCGGTTGGTATGATGGTTGATCCGCACATTGTTACCGAGCACTGGGGTACGATACTGGTGCTTACCATTACTGTGATGGTGGGAATACTGTTCTTTTCCACATCGGGCGCGATGGTGGCCGGTCAGGGACTGGACAACGCCGTGCATGCGGGTTTCAGTCTTGCTCAGTTAGGTGAGTTCTCATTCATCATAGCCGGTCTTGGCGTATCATTGGGCGTGATGCGTGATTTTATCTATCCCGTTGTCATTACCGTATCGGTCATTACCACCTTTACCACACCTTATATGATAAAGGCGGGCACTCCGGCATATCAGATGCTGCTAAAGAAACTGCCGTCACAGTTTGTGCAGAGGATAAACTCATTCTCTACAGGCAAGGACAGTGGCAATAGCGCTGCTGCGCAGAATGAGTGGCGTAAGCTTATTAAGGAGCTGGCGCTGAGAATGCTGCTTTACGGAGTGGTGCTGATAGCCCTGAACTTGGGCTCACATCTGTTCCTTGACAAGTTCCTGAACAGCCGTCTGGACGGACTCACTCCGTTTACCCGAAACCTGATAAGCGTGGTGGTTACTTTGGTGGCCATGTCACCCTTTCTGGTGGGATTTGCGCTGTCGGGCGATGAGATATCACGCTCGTCAATCAAACTTATCAAGGCCCGGCGCTCCAATGTATGGCCGGTCATATCGCTTGCGCTGTTGCGTATCCTCATAGCCATGGGATTTGTAATAAGCGTCATTGTGAGCCACTTTAATCTGGCGTTTTGGACCATCCTGCTGATACTGGTGTCCGGTGTGGCTTTCTTCTATATCGGCCGCCGCTCCATAAGCAAGTTTACCATTGTTGAGGACCGTTTCATGGCTAACCTGAATGAGAAGGAACGGCAGCAGAGGCGCCTGGCGCCCGTTACGTCATCGGTCAGCGACAAGATGTCACGATACAATGTCAAGACCGATATGCTTACCATCCCGGCCGATTCACTCTATGCGGGCAAGACCCTGAGCGAACTGCCTTTCAGGCATAAGGCTGGGGTGAATATTGTCAAGATTGTTCGTGGCAGCCGTACAATAATGATACCTACAGGATCAGAGGTGGTGTTCCCTAATGACCGCCTGCTGGCTGTGGGCACCAAGGAACAGCTGGCCGATTTCCGCAAGGATATGACCGAGAACGTCTTTATGCCGGATAAGCAAGCTGATACAGGATTGGCTCCCCGTGAGTTCCAGCTTGAGTCAATCACTCTCAAGGATGACTCATGGCTTACCGGCAAGACACTACGCGATACCGATATGCGCTCTTACGGCTGTATGGTTATAAGTGTGCTGAGCGAAGGTCAGTTTACTACCAATCCCAAACCCGATTACCGTTTCAAGGCGGGAGACACTGTTTGGCTGGCTGGTGAGAAATCGGCCTGCGAGTGGTGGAACTGATTATTTCATCTTTATCCAGGCTCCCAAGTCACTCCAGGTGGCCTTCTTGCCATGCATGAACACGCCGATGCGAAATATACGCGATGCAAGCCATGTCATGACAGGGAATGTTCCGTAAAGGATAATCAGGGATGAAACAATCTGCCATACGGGTGCGCCGGCCGGCACGCGTATCATCATGACTATGGGTGATGTGAACGGTATTATGGAGCACCACACGGCCAGCTGTGAGTCAGGGTTGGTAAGGATAACGCTTAGCAGCATGAATGATATCATGATAGGCATCATGATGACAAGGTTGAACTGTGCTGCATCCTGCGGAGTGTCAACGGCCGATCCTATTGCCGCATACATTGATGCATAGAAAAGGAAACCACCTATGACGTAAACCACCATCATCAGTGATATGCCCCCGGCATTCATGTCATATCCGGCCGGGAGGAAGGCGTTTTTTGCGGCAACCACAAGTATTGACCATATGACAACCTGAAGCGCAGCCACAAGTGCCAGTCCGAATATCTTGCCCATCATGAGCTCAAACGGAGAGCATGATGTGAGTATGACATCGAGCACACGTGTCTGTTTCTCTTCAATGACTGACTGCATGACCTGCTGTCCGTAAACAATGATGACCGTGTAACTGAGAATGCCGAAAACGGTTCCTATCAGCATTGACGCTGCGTTACCTGCCTCATTTATATCTTCTATCGACGGACCGTTGTTGAACATGACCGGAGCGCACATGGCCAGGATGAGCAGCACCGGTGACAGCAGGGTGGATATTACGAATGATTTCTTGTGTACACGCTCTGTGAACTCACGTTCAATGATTATTCCTATTCTGTTCATAGTTGTTTCCGGATTAAAGTGTGCCGTTCACGGCGCGGATGAATATATCGTTCATGCTTGGGATGATCTCCTGGAATGAACGCAGACGGACACTGTTGTTGAGGTTGCCTATCACCGTGTGGATATCATCATCGGCTGCGATGTGTATCTTCTGCATGGTGTAGCCGCCAATCACTGGTTTGGAATCACCTATCAGGTTGCCGATGCCTGTCACGGCGCTGATGAAATCTTCGGTGCTGCCGCTGTAGGTGACCATGAATGTGTTGCCTCCGGCCTTGCGACGAATCTCATCCACCGGCCCTGACAGTACATTCTGTGACTTGTTTATGAGCGTTATGTCATCACATATCTCCTCAACCGATTCCATATTGTGAGTTGACAGTATCACGGTTGATCCGTTGTCACGCAGCCTCTTTATCTCCTCCTTGAGTATGTTGGCGTTGATGGGGTCAAAGCCGGAGAACGGCTCGTCAAAGATGAGCAGTTTGGGCTCATGGACCACAGTGCTGATAAACTGCACCTTCTGTGCCATACCTTTGGACAGGTCTTCAACTTTGCTGTCCCACCACTGTGACAGCTCCAGACGGTCAAACCATTCATGCAGCTTTTTGGTGGCATCGGTCTTGGACATGCCGTGCATGCGGGCAAAAAAGACCGCCTGTGCGCCTATTTTCATCTTCTTGTAAAGACCACGTTCCTCGGGCATATAACCTATGCTGTAGATGTCATCGGTGGTGATGGGGTGGTCCTCAAACAATACGTTGCCGCTGTCGGGCAGGGTCATGCGGTTGATTACGCGTATGAGCGTGGTCTTACCGGCTCCGTTGGGCCCCAGCAAACCGTATATGGAGCCGCGCGGAATCTCCATTGAGACGCAGTCAAGGGCCTTGTGGCCGGTGTAGGTCTTGGAGATATTCTCAACTTTTAAGATTGGATTCATATTATTGAAAAAGGGATGCTTTTTTTTATTTGCCGAAAACCTCTTTAAGGATGACATCGGCAATCATGCTCTGTCCCTCCTCATTTGGATGGATGGTGTCCGGGAAATACTGGCGCTTGCCCTGGAGCGGGGTGTTGAGGTCAACAACGGGCAGGTTCTCCTCCTGTGCCACCTCCCTGATGAGAGGAATCACGCCGTTAAAGATGATGCTGTCATTGATGCTCCAGGCCTGTCCGTATGCGGGCACAGGCAGGCAGAGCCATATCTGGGGCTCGGCGGGGAGCTCACGGAATGAATTGATCAGGGTCTTGAGGTCCTGCTTGAAGTGATCCTTCTCCTTCCAGTTATAGGGCTTGCTGTCATTAGTGCCAAGCTTGATGGTTACAATCTGCGGGTTGAAGGCCATGGCATCCTTGTAGGCCTGTTCGTTCATGTACGGCATATCAGTTCCCATCATGGTGGTGGAGCCGCTTACACCAAAGTTGCGTACGTCATATTTGTCACCCAGTTTGGCGCTGAGCAGACCGGGATAGGTGTCATGCTCGCGGTCACGTATGCCATGACCGTAGGTTATGCTGTCACCAACACATGCTACTCTGATGGGTTCACTCTTACAGGCTGCCAGTGCCAGTGCGATGACTGACAGCAGGATCAATGCGTTCTTTTTCATATTTCTTGTTCTTTATGTGCAAATACTTTTCCGTCTTTCATGAGCAGATGGCCCTCTGATACCATGTAGTGCAGGACGGAATCAATCTTGTTACGGTTATAGGGTAGTGAATATACTTTCTGTGGGTTTTCGGGACTGGAGTGGAACGTGTCCAGAATGTCACTCATAATGGCTTCACGCTCACCGCGGGTAAGCTGGTCCGAAACCTTTTCCTGACACAGGTCACAGCACATGCACGGTTTGCTCTGGTGCTCACCAAAGTATTTGAGCAGAATGGCGCTGCGGCATCCAGTAGTGCGTGTCACATATTCCATCATGGCACCTATGCGCTCCTTGAACTCCTCCAGACGCAGCCGGTAAACCTCAGGGTCAAAACGCAGCATGTCAGTATCCACACGCTCGCGGCTCCATGTGATTACGGGTGTTTTGCGCTCGGGCACGTATCGGACCACACCCTGGCTCTGCAGACCCGTGAGTATCATATAGAGGGTCTTGCGGTCTATGCCGGCACGGTTGCAGATAAGTTGCTCGTCTATGTAGGCGTAGTCAGTGAATATTCCACTGTAGAGACGCAGAATGATGTTCATGACATCCTCGGTGGCCTTGTCCTGATGCATGCGGTACAGGTCATCGCGTCCGGCTGTGAAAAGCAGGCGGGCCGAGTAGTCCATCTCATCAACATACTCTATGTAGCCCATGCGCGTGAGTATGCGCAGGGCGCTGTCCGTGGGTATTATGGGCAGGCTGAAATGCTGACAGAACTCGCCAAGTGAGAAGGGATAGGTACAGCCACGGCCGTCGCCTACGGCCATCTCATGGTAATATCCCAGTTTCTCATAGACGTCACGTATGAATTGCTCCTTGGGGAACGTGTCGCTTATGCGTTTGCTCACGGAACGTTTGTCGCCGGGTGAGTGCAGCAGCACTGCATATGAGCGGTTACCGTCGCGTCCGGCACGTCCGGCTTCCTGAAAGTATGCCTCGATGGAGCTGGGTATGTCCATGTGGATGACGGTGCGGACATCGGGCTTGTCAATGCCCATGCCAAAGGCGTTGGTGGCCACTACCACACGGTAACGGTCATCGGTCCAGGCATGCTGGCGCTCGTCCTTGACCACCTGGTCCAGTCCGGCGTGGTAGAAAGTGGCGGGTATGCCCTGTGAGTTAAGGAAATCGGCCGTATCCTTGGTCGATGCGCGGTTGCGTACATAGACAATGGATGATCCGGGAACGCACTCCAGTATATGCTTGAGTTCCATGAGCTTGTTCTCGGTGCGGCGAACCACGTATGACAGGTTCTGGCGGTAGAAACTCATGCGGATGACGTTCTTCTCTGTGAACCCCAGCTTGTCCTGTATGTCATCGGTCACCTGCGGCGTGGCTGTGGCGGTAAGGGCCAGCACGGGAACGCCGGGCAGCTCCTTGCGGATATCGGCAATAGTTAGGTAGGAGGGACGGAAATCATAGCCCCACTGGGATATGCAGTGTGACTCGTCAACCGTGAGCAGGCATATCTTGAGGTGACGTAGCTTGGTGCGGAACAGGTCCGATGACAGACGCTCGGGCGATACGTACAGGAACTTGTAGCCGCCAAACAGACAGTTCTCCATGACGGCGATGATGTCATCGCGTTTCATGCCGGTGTGGATGGCGGCGGCCTTGATGCCGTGCTCGCGCAGTATGCGGACCTGGTCTTTCATAAGGGCTATGAGCGGCGTGATGACCAGACACACGCCGTCCATGGCCAGTGCGGGAACCTGGAAAGTGATACTCTTGCCGCCTCCCGTGGGCATGAGGCCCAGGGTGTCACGGCCGCTGCCAATGCTCTCAATGATCTGCTCCTGGATGCCGCGGAAACTGTCGTAGCCCCAATACTGCTTGAGTATCTCCAGGTAGGTCATAGAGAGGGCTTGTTAGGCTTTGGTATCGGGAGAGTTGGGCTTGATGCTTTCTATCTGGAGCAGCACGTCGCCCTGCTTGAAGTTGTTCTCCTCAATGGTGTAGCATATATCAAATGACTTCTTGGTCTTGATATAGCTCACGTATGAGCTCTGTCCGAATGCTATGCCGTTGAGCGGATGACCGCTCTTGCTGTCTATGAGCTCCAGCTTGATATGCTCATGACCGCGGCCAACCACCTTGCTGGTTCCGTAGTCATAGACGTTACGGGTGCGGAAAACAGGCTTGCTGTTATCCGGGCCAAAGGGCTGGAACTTCTTGAGGTCGCGGAAGAACTTGGGCGTGATGTCCTTGAAGTCCAGATCTGCGTCAATGTCAATTGAGGCCTCTATCTGGTCCGGCTCAATATGGTTTGACACATACTCCTCAAAACGGCGCTTGAACTCCTCAACGTTCTCAACCCTGAGTGAAAGACCGGCGGCGTAGGTGTGACCGCCAAAGTTCTCAAGCAGGTCCTTGCAGCTCTCAATGGCCTTATATACGTCAAATCCCGATACGGAGCGGGCCGATCCGGTGGCCATGTTACCGGTTTTGGTCAGTACCACGGCCGGCTTGTAGAACACCTCGGTAAGGCGTGAGGCCACAATGCCTATCACACCGCGTTTCCAGTTTTCATTGTAAAGTACTATGGCATGGCGGTTATCGCCGTCCTCAAGGTTGGTGACAATCTCATTGGCCTCCTCGGTCATCTCCTTGTCATCCTTCTTGCGGTCGTCATTCTCCTTGTCAATGTTCTCAGCCAGTTCAAGTGCACGGCGGTAGTCTTTCTCAACCATCAGGTCAACGGCTTTCTTGCCGCTGCTCATACGTCCGGCTGCGTTCAGGCGCGGTCCTATCTTGAATACTATGTCATTTATAGTCAGGTTCTTGTCTGACAGCTTGCATACCTGTATGATGGCCTTGAGGCCTGTGCAGGGGTTGCTGTTGAGCTGTTCCAGGCCGTAATGCGTAAGCACACGGTTCTCTCCCATTATAGGCACTATGTCCGATGCGGTACTCACGGCCACAAGGTCCAGACTGGGCAGCAGTTCACTGAACGGTATGCCGTTGTCAAGTGCATACGCCTGCATCAGCTTGAATCCTACTCCACAGCCAGACAGGTGCTTGAACGGGTATTGGGAGTCAAAACGCTTGGCGTTAAGTATGGCTACTGCGGGGGGCAGCTCATCATCGGGCACGTGGTGGTCACACACAATAAAGTCAATGCCTTTCTGCTTGGCATAGGCTATCTCCTGGATGGCCTTGATGCCACAGTCAAGCACAATGACAAGCTTTACGCCTGTCTCATAGGCGTAATCCACACCCTGCTCCGACACTCCGTAACCCTCATTGTAGCGGTCAGGAATGTAGTAGTCAAGGTTGTCATAATCCCTTTTGAGGAAGTTATAGACCAACGCTACGGCTGTGGTGCCGTCAACGTCATAATCACCGTAAACCAGAATGCGCTCGCCGCGCTCAATGGCGCTATTGATACGTGCTACTGCCTTGTCCATGTCATCCATGAGCCAAGGGTCAAGCAGTTCGTTCAGTTGCGGGTTGAAAAATTTCTGTACTTCGGTCTTGTTCTTTATGCCTCTCTCAATCAGAAGGCGGCAGAGTATGGGGCTTATGCCTACAGCTTTTGAGAGTTCATTAGCTGCCTCTGTCTCCTCCGGGGTGGGGGGCACATAGTTCCATCTGAAGTTCATTATTTATGTTATTTTTTATTTTATTCATAAGTGTTGTGTGTGGCCCTTTGCCAAGGGCTGGTTTATTCCAAATTGCAAATGTATAAAAAGGCTTCATTTTTGTCAAGTGAAATGGCTCCCAATAAATGAGTAATTTTTTAACAAATGTATCATACCTTGGTTGCGCAGCTTGCAGGATAGACTTAAATGCTATATATTCGCGTTGCTTTTAAGGAGAAAGCAAATGGAGTACAGCTCTTTTTCAGACGGAAAGATCAAGGTTGCCACCGGCCGATGGCAGTCCGCCTCCGACGTGTCGCAGACAGAGTCATTCTCTGTGCTGACGGTTGCTGATTGCGCAATGTCTTTTGCTTGCCAGTTGGAGGCGTTGCTTGCGTCTGTTAGCCGTCAGATGAAGATTGAAGGCGTTCCGGTGCTGATGCGGTTCATGCTGAGCAATCCGGCAGAACAGGTTGAAGAACTGAAGGCGCATCTTCATTATGAGTGCCCGGTTTCCATTATTGGCCAGGCACCTCTGGACGGGACAAAGATCGCTGCGCTGGTGTGGTGCCGCAGTGAAGCTGCCGTCAAAAGAGTGTCGGAGCAAATTTTCCGTGTAAGCCGGAGGGGTGTTGACGAGTACTGGTTTACGTGTGGTCTGTCAGATGCTGAAGGCTCATATAACCAGACTGTTGATTTGTTTGATAAACTGAGCGGCTCTCTTAAGGAGCAGGGACTGACGCTTGAGTCAGACTGCGTGCGTACATGGCTCTTTGTTCGTGATATCGATTTCAACTACAAGGGAGTGGTTGACGGACGTAATGACGTTTTTGACCGTCACGATTTGACTCCTGATACCCATTTTATAGCCAGTACCGGAATAGAGGGTTTCACCGCCTGCGCAGATAACAAGGTCATGCTTGATGCTGTGGCCGTCAAGGGACCTGGCTTGAAAGTGAAATATCTGTACGGTGAGAGTCATCTTAACCGCACGTCGGAGTACGGTGTCCGTTTTGAGCGCGGCACCGTGGTTGAGTATGCTGACCGCCGTCATGTCTTTATATCGGGCACTGCCAGCATTGACAACAAAGGCAATATTCTTTATGAGGGAGATATCTGTCGCCAGACCGAGCGCATGATAGAGAATGTGGGGGTGCTGCTTGCCGAGGCAGGGTGCGGTTTTGCCGATGTGGGCTCAATGACTGTATATCTGCGCAATGCATCCCATTATGATGCGGTAAAGAGAATATTTGACAAACGGTTTCCGGATACTCCTGTTGTCATTGTGCTGGCCCCTGTTTGCAGGCCTGGGTGGCTGGTGGAGATGGAATGCGTGGGAATAATTGATAGTTGAGAATTATAATTGGAAAGCGGTTCGTCCCCACTCAGGACGAACCGCTTTCCAATTAAAAGGAGAGAAAGATTTTTATCTGATTATTCCGGAAGCTCCTTGACGATGCTTCCGTCAAACAAGTTGATTATACGGTTGGCGTATGATGCGTCATGGCGGCTGTGGGTAACCATTACAACGGTGGTTCCCTGCTGATTGAGCTCCTTGAGCAGGTTCATCACTTCCTGTCCGTTCACTGAATCCAGGTTACCGGTGGGCTCATCGGCCAGAATCAGCTTGGGCCCTGCTATCACGGCACGGGCTATTGCCACACGCTGCTGCTGACCACCGCTCAGCTGGTTGGGGAAATGCTTCTCGCGGTGTGATATGTTCATGCGCTCCATCACCTCCTCGGCACGGCGGCGGCGCTCCTTGGCGGGTACGCCCATGTACAGAAGCGGGAGTTCAATGTTCTCGCGCACGTTGAGTTCATCAATAAGGTTAAAGCTCTGGAACACAAAGCCTATCACGCCCTTGCGCAGATCGGTACGGTGGTTCTCATCAAGATTGGCCACCTCAACGCCCTGGAGTTTGTAACTGCCCTTGGTGGGGTTGTCAAGCAGTCCCAGAATATTGAGCAAGGTTGACTTACCACAACCTGAAGGTCCCATTATGGCAACGAACTCGCCATCGGCTACATTGAAAGACACGTCATTGAGTGCCCAGGTCTCAATCTCCTCGGTACGGAAGATTTTCTGCAAATTGTTTACTTCAATCATCATAACTGTATTTTTTACTATTGAGTTTATACTGTTGTTGTTTTGTTTTGGTTCAAAGTTATCGGGTAAGCGCGGGTCAATCCAAAGAATAATGGTAAAATCGTTCTTTTTGGCCCTAAAGTGTCAAATATTTGGACACTACTCGCTCTTGATCACATCGGCTGGGTTCTCGCGGGCGGTTGTGAGCACGCGGTTGCCCACTGTCAGACATATCACCAGAGCCATGACAGCAAAGATGGATGCATATATCCACCAGCCGATGGTGGCCTGGCGCTGGAACTGCTGCATCCAGTGGTGTATGACAAAGTATCCGGTGATGAATGCCGATGCCGATGCTATGAGGAACAGTATTCCGTACTCACGTCCGAATATGGCCAGAATATCCTTTACACGGGCTCCATGCACCTTGCGTAGCGCTATCTCACGTTTGCGCTCCTGACATGAGAGCGTGATGATGGAGAATATTCCCGATATGGAGATGAGCAGACATACCAGACCCAGAAGTTCAATCAGTCTTGTCAGATGCTTCTCACTCTCCAGGTTGGCGTAGAAGGCATCCTCGGTAAACGTCAGCTCATATTCATAATCCGTGTCGGCCATGATACGGTATATCTGTGTGCGCAGTTCATCCTTCATACCTTCCTCAAAGGTGAAGGTGAACATAGCCTGTGACCAACCCATAGCCGGAGAGGGCATGAGCCTGCGGTTGCCGGGAGTGCAGAGAATGTATTTGCCCGGCTCCATGTCATAGGTGAATGTGTAGATATCGCTTACCACGGCAATGACACGGAATGTATAAGGATATGTACCCTCCTCGCCGCCGCTTGTTATGTGGAATCCCGTCTCGTCAAAATAGCCTGTGGCGGGGTTGGTGTAACTACGTTCAACCGTTATGGTGGGCTCGTCGGCAACACTTCCCAGTCCGAGTTCACGCTGCAGGTTCTGTGTTATGACAATCTCATCCTTCCCGATGGGACGGTCTGATGGTATCTCTCCGTCAATGACATGGAGCGAGAGCAGGTCAAACACGTCTCCTCCCAGAACGTCGAGTGCCCATACTGTGATATCGGTGCGTCCGTTTATCCAGAACTCATCACGGGTGTGCAGTCTTTCAGCTGTCTCATATATACTCATTATATCTCCATATCCGAAATAGACCTTGCCGGCCGACGGTATGTTCATGAGTTTCTCTGTGAGACCATATCTGGAATCGACACGTGCCATGAAATCGGTAACCAACTCGGGGCTGAATCTTGACCTGCCGCGACGCACGGGGGCATCCTCATCTGTCGGAGGATACCATATCGAAGGCTGGTCATATCTGTTGCCGTACCTGTCGGACGGATTCGGGATGGTCAGCACCGCGGTATTGTTTATCCTTACGCCCCAGTCATTGTTGCGCAGGAACCTGAACTGATAGAGCATGGCGCAGACCGAGAAGATGAACAGGATGCTGGTAAAGACCTGTATGCCGATGCTTATGCTGCGGAACGTGCGGCTGCCTGTACGGTTTATGGTACTCTGCATGGTGCGGTGACGTACAATGGCGGCGGCGGTTACGCATGCAGCCATGGACAGGGCAAATACCAGCAGCATGATGAGCATGCTTCCTCCGGTAATGTAACCGCCTGTCATACTGGCGTCAGTCATATTTCTGAACGGTTCTTTAAGGATGAGTACCATGATTAGTCCCAGCAGAAGAGGAGGGGCCAGCACCAGAGCGTACTCAACCGCCATCATGGTCGATACGGACATTCCTGATGCTCCATGAACCATGCGCAGAGCCATCTCGCGCTGTCTGTTCCTGATACGGTTCAGAGAGAACAGCATGAAATTGATAACGGCGCAGACCAGAAGCAGAAGGCTTGCCGTAGCAAAGAGCCGTGAATGGATGTAATTGATGTATGTGTCATTCCGGATGGAGAGTTTATGCAGTTCTGAAAATGGTTTCAGGGCATTTGTGTACGCACTGTAGTGGTACTGCCCGTGGATGGCCTTGGATATGGTGTCGGACAACTGTTTTATGTCAACATCCTTTGCCACTTTGAAAACCACGTTGTTGAACTGGTCCTCCGAGCTGTAGTCGTCGTAATTGATTTCACGCGGCAACAGAGGGAAATCATGCCATGACAACACGTCAAACTTTATGGATGACGGTCCGGGGAACGGTGCAATTACTGCACCTATGGTCTTGCCGTCACATTGCATGCCGATAGGATCCTCTCCGTGGAACATACGCCTGGCATACTCTTTTGAGATTGCCACGTAGTTGCTGTCGGTCATGAACCGGTTGTCACCTTTTGCTATGTCAAGGTCAAAGAACCTGAAGAATGTGGAGTCAACCAACAGATGATTGATGCTGTCGTCTCTAACCGGACAGAACTTGGTCCAAGACTCAATCTCCGGGAAACTTATAATGACCGGCAGCTGATAATAGGCTATACGGCCGCTATTCTCTTCTTCGCCTCTGTTTTTGTTGTACTCGGATAGAAAATAAAGCCTGTCGGCATCTTTGTGAAAGGTGTCAAAAGACTCCTCAAAATGGATCCACAGAGTGGATAGACTCAGGCATATGAAGCCCGCTGTCAGACCAATGATGCTGACCGTGTTCTGCAGAGCGTATTTCCTGAAATTACGCAATGCTGTTATCAGATAGTGTCGGAACATAAGACTATTGTTAGTAATACAGGTTATTGTTCAAGTACGATTTCGTCGGCATCGGCAATACGGTCATAACCGGTGGTTATTATCACGTCGCCTGGCTGAAGGCCCTCAAGTATCTCATACTGGCGGGGGTTCTGACGGCCGATGCTTACCGGCACGCGCACGGCCCTGTTGCCCTGTGAGTTCAGACGGAACACCCACTGTCCGTGTGTGTAGTTGTAGAAGTTGCCTTTGGGTACTATCACAGACTGAACCTGTCCGCCCAGTTCTATGCGGGCCTGATAACTCTTGCCTATGCGGGCGTTGTCAGGTATGGAATCAGTAAACACCAGATATAGCTCAAATGATCCGCTCTTGATCTCAGGCACGGTGCCGCTTACCACCATGGGGTAGGTCTTTTTCTCATAAGTAACGGTGGCGGGGCAGCCTACCTCAATCTTGTCAATATAGTACTCGTTTATGCTCAGTTTCATGCGGAAGGCATCCATGCGCTTTACGTCACCTATGGCGCTACCTGAACCTACGCGCAGTCCCGGCTCAAGTGACATACCGCTCAGCTGGCCGTCGGCGGGAGCGGTGATGACCAGGTCCTTAAGGCGTGCCTCGCTGCGTGCCAGCTGACGGCGGGCATCGTCCAGCTCATCCTGCATGGCCTCACGGCGTATGGCGTTGAGCACGGAGTCCTGACGGCGGCTCTCAATCTCCAGCTGGGTGCTCTTGAGCTTGTAGTTGTACTCGTCATCGGCCACCTCAAGCTGGGCCTTGCTCTTGAATCCCATCTTGTACTCCTCCTGGTCCAGTGCATGCTGTTTCTCCAGACGGCTCAACTCATACTGTGTCTGCATGATGGAACGCCGCAGTGAAATGTCACGCTGCTCCATCTCAATGAGCTGTGTGCGGAAACTGCGGTCCTGCTTGCGCCATTGGTTGCGGGCGTCCTGTATGGTGCGCTCCAGTTCCGGATCGCTCAGCACAAGGATTGTGTCGCCCTTGTGCAGCATGGCTCCGTCCTGGACAGCCATACGCTCCACAAAACCGCCCTCGCGGGTATATATCTTAAGGGTCTGAATAGGCTGCAGGGTGCCCTCGGCATTGATATACTCTGAGAACTCACCTACAGATACAGAGGCGGTCTGAATGCTCTCGCTGCTTATCCTTATCACGCGCGGACCTGTGGATACCTTGATGAGCAGTACTATCAGTGCCACGCCAAGCAGGCCGGCAACCATATGAATGCGGTATTTTACATACCATTTCTTGGGGGGTAATTTAATATCCATATTCTACTTGATATTCTAAAAGTGAGTCATTCTGAAAATCATATCCTGTCATGCTGCGGATGGTGTAGAAAAGCTGCCACCATGTGCTTAAGGCCGATACATATCCGCGGTAGGCATTGTCCTTGGAGGTGATGGCCGAGTTGAGGTCAAGCACTGTTGAACGCCCTGTCATATAGAGCTGGCGTGCCACCTCATAACGGTGCTGCGCGGTCTGCATGGTGCGGAACGCTATGTCAACGCGGCGCTGCTGCAGGTTGAACTGGTTGACCGCACGGGTTACACGACGGTCAAATGAGAGCTGCTGCTGCTCCAGATTCATCTTGGTGAGCTCCAGGTCATTTCTGGCCACCTTGATGCGTCCTTTGCTGCGTCCCCAGTCAAGAATGGGGATGCTGAGCGTGAGGCTTATGGACTGCTCATCATTGAGATGATTCATGGCCTCATTCAATTCATTGGCGCTTTGAGCCAGTCCTAATCTTATGTAGATTGATGCCTTCAGACCACTCTGTGCCTTGGCTTGAGCCAGGTTGCTCTCGCTGTTAAGCTGGCTCAGCTGCATGCTCTCCATATCGGGGTTATTCTCATATGCCAGTTCCAATGCACGGCTAAGGTTCACGGTGAACTCCGGAATGCTGTCGGATGTAATTACCTCTATGCGGGCATCCGACGGCAGGTTCAGATAGTTGCGCAGTTGGTCGGCCGCATCGTCAAATGACATACGGGTGGTTATTATGCTGGTCTCCTCATTGAGTTTGTTCAACTCAAGCTGAAGCAACTCATTCTCTGTTATGGTGCCTATGTTGTACCTGCCCAACCCGAAGGCGTACATTGTGTCGGCGGCAGCAAGATTGATAGTGGCAATCTCAAGTTCAGTCTGGGCCGATGCCAGACTGAAGAAATAGTTCACGGCATTGGCTGCCACCAGTTCCATGGTTTCGGCAAACTGTTTGCGGGCCCTCTTATAACGTAAGGGCTCGGTCTTGCGTTCCCACTTCATGTGGTTGTAACTGGATAGCTCCTGGCGGAAAGAGAGCTGCAGGGGCTGTGCATAGTAACTTATGGTATGGTTGTCACCCAGCATATCCAGACGGCTCAAGGAGCCGGAGAGTGATATGGTACCGCCTGTAAACCACACGTTCTGGCTTAGGTTCATGGAAAGGTCTGAGTTGAGGCTGTTGCTGCGGGCATACTGCTCGCTGCCGTCGGGCAGTACTATGCTGCGGGTGCTGCGGTTCAGCGAGGGGCTTGATGACAGTGAGAGTGAGGGCAGCATGCTGGCCTTATAGCTGCGATAGCTCCAGTAGGCCGATTCAAACTCATTGCGTGCCCGCACTGCGTTGGGCGATGACTCCTGCGCCATGCGTATCACATCCTGCAGGGTCAGTGTCATAACCTCATCGGCCTGCACGGGGATTGAGACAAGGCTTGAGCAAACAAGTCCGGCAGCCAGACGCAAAGTATTTTTAAGGTGTCTTGAAAACATATTCTGGACCTTTTGTTTTAATGTTGGTCCAAAATTATTCTTGCGGTGAGGCTAATGCCAAGCAAAAAACTCAAAATCGCACTATTTTGCCCTAAAGTGTCAAATTTTTGGACAAAGCAAAGGACGGTTCCTGCCGTGTCAGCAGGAACCGTCCCTGTCATGTAATTCTGCCGGGTAGGTCAGAATACCCAGCCTATCTTGAGCGTGGATACGTTGAGATAGGATTTTGGAGCGCCCTGGTCTGTCTTGAAAAGAGTGTTCATCTGGGCATTGAAATCATCTTCAATATACAGATGTGAGAACCTGAATCCCAGAACGACGTCGAAATTCCATTGAACGTTTTTTGCTTTGTAGTTGAGGCTCTCAAGTGTCGGGTTGAAGGCGTAACGCATATTGAAGCCGGCACCGACGTAGAGTCCGAAAGCTTCTTTGTCATTGCTCTTGAACAGTTGCGTAACAGACAGGTTCAGGGCTGACTGTCGGAATGAGAACGTTGAGTTGAAGGGATTGAGCTGGTCAGGGAAGTGTGACCTGTTCAATTCATATGATAAGCCAAAGCGTGTTCCCAAGTGTCCCTCATTGAACTGCGCGGTTACACCGGCGGTCCAGCCTAACTTACCTCCTGCCGAGAGATGTGAGTCTGGGAGAGCCATAGGCGACACGGTCCCACCTATGTTGACGGAGAGCTCAAAGGGGTGATAGAACCTGTACTTGTTCTCTAAACTTGTAGAGGCATCAGCTGCTGTTTGCGCTGCTGCAAACGTGAATGCCATTGTAAATGCAGCGGAGAGAATTGTTTTTTTCATATGGACTGTATGTTTGAGATTATTCACTTTTAATTACGATAGCGGGATCTGTGCGCATGATGGTACGTATCTTGCTGAATATGGAGAGCGCAATCATAAGCGCAGTGGCTACAAGCGTTAACGGCGCAATCCATATGTATGATTTGAGATAGCCGTCTATCTCCATAGTCTTTCCTATCAGAGCCATTGATGCCAGGATGCCTATCGGGAACGCCACTGCAAGTATTATGCAGTACGGCTTGATGAACAGCCCTATTATGTCATTCTGCTTGGCTCCGTTGATCTTGCGTAAGGCCACCTCCTTGCGGCGTATGTGTGTTTCGGCCGATATGGACGATGTCACGCTCAGTATAACCAGCAGGATACATACTGCTCCGCCAATCTGGAATCCAAGTGCGGTGAAACGCATATCCTCATCGGTATAATCGGGTATGGAACGGAGTTTGGGTTCCTCAATTGCCGACGGATTCACCTCTTTCCATGTCTTAAGAACCAGAGCCTCGGCCTCAGACTTGGAAACACCATTGCGGAACCTGACGAAGAAATTGGTTGCAAGACGGTCATCACCCTGATAATCAACGTAACTGAAGCCTACAGCCACTTCACCGTTAATGACGACGGGGTTACCGCACATAAGCTCATCAAACACTCCTACAAACTGGACAGGAATGATATCGGAACCGTTCATCTTTCCTATGCTGTTCATATCCACATTGTTCTTAAGGTAGTTTTCATAAGTCTTACGGTCCACCAGGTATCCTTTTGAAGGCGGTGTGGGTGTAAGCCACTCTACCGGAATGTTGAAAAACTCAAAATACCGTTTGTCATAGCCTTGGAACAGCATATCCTGCTGAATATAGCTGTCGCCGTTACCCACAATGTATTCATTGAATTCAATTCCGTACCAGCCGCCTCCTGACGCAACCATCTCTTCAACCTGAGGCAGAAGGCTTATCTCATGGTAGAATTCCTTCTGGGTATCGGTACCGGAATTACCCTCTTCGGTCTCCACAAAATAGGTCCTGTCACTCACTGATTTCGGAAGGGGATTGTATGGTCTTGGCGCGGTCAATGCAATGACAAGAACCGATGCCAATGCAAATACGGCCACTGTTGACTCAATGCATATAACAATGTATTTGAGAAGCTTGCTTTCACGCTGATAAGCCACTATCCTATTGCGCATCACCCGGTTCTGCCCATAGACTGCAAACCGGCAAACTGCGGCACAAACCAATCCCACTCCCATTATGGCCCATGTGTTCAAGGCAAGCAGGTCTGCCAGATGGAAATATCGGTCACCCATATAGACTGCCTGATTGAGCCAGGTGCAGATATGGAATGACAGATAGCATGCTATTGCATATGAGCCGATAAGTATGACTATTACCTCGGCCAATAGCATAAGCGTCAGGCTTATCTGCTTGGCTCCCAAACTGTAACGGATTATATTGGCCCTACCACGCTGTTTCAGGACCATGATCATATGCTTGAGGAAGTTTGTCACGGCCACTAAAAGCACTATTATGCTGAGCAGGCTCAACAGCATGTTTTTGATCTTTACGTCAGATTTCATTTCAATTCTGCTCAGCTGCATTACTCCGCTATGGAAATGGTCTTTAAGTTCATATCTGCTGATGATGGAATTGATTTCATCCACGCTTACACCCTCCTTGAGAACGACATCTATATCATACAGAGGCAGGATGGTAGGCATCTTTGAAGTATGGAAATAGACATCGGCCCCAAAGCTGCGGCTCCATCGGTCATCACGTACCACATTGACAATCTGGAGCGTATCGAACCGACGGGTTTCACTGTATGCGATGCACCCGCTTATTTCCTTGTCATATCCTATACGCTTTAGCAGCGCCTCGGACACTACTATCTCGTTCCTGTTTTGGGGAATTCGGTCTCCGTACAAGAGTGTGAGGTTCCAATACCTGAAGAAATCACCATCCACGTATTTGCCTTCCATATTGCCCTTGCAGTAGACTTTGTCGGCATCCTGAAAAGTCAGGCTTTCAGAGATACCGCCAGATACCGACACCATCTCAACCTGAGACATCTGCCTAAGGGTGTCATAGTATTGACTGTAAGGCATCTGGCTGCGGTATTGAGCCGGTCTGGCATCGGTATTGATGTTTTCGTGGCGCTCCATGCAAACGAAATAGCTCCGTTTGTGGCCGGGCAGCCTGTTCTCAAAGAAGTCATCATAATTGATGCCGTAAAACAGCGCCGAGAACATGGCTGTTCCTATGGCAAGGCAGCAGATGCTCAGTATTGTATAAACCCAGTTGTTACGTATATTACGCAGCGCGGTTTTAAAGTAATGGATAATCATTGTCAGGACTTCTATTGATTCCGACATCAAAATTACCTCCTCATACAGCCACTATCCAAACAAAAAGGGATTAAACCATAATATCTGCCTGAAAGTGTCCAAAAATTTGACACTCTCTAGTTAGGGAATAAAATTTCTCTAGTTAGGGCGTAAAAATCATGGACTAATTGTACTACATTTGGAACCGTTATGAAACAGGCCAAAGTTCTTGTCATAGATGATAATACCGCAGTACTTACTACTTTGCGGATGGTGTTAAAGAGCAGCTTCAGTACTGTAGTTGCAGTGGCAGACCCCAAGCTCATTCCGGCTCTTATCAGCCAGGGTGATGTCGATGCGGTATTGCTGGATATGAATTTCGGTAATGACCGTCTGGATGGTCAGGACGGACTGTTCTGGCTGGACCGCATAATGTGCCGCAGCGGCCTGGAGAATCCGCCCGCCGTAGTTATGATAACCGCGTTCGGCGATATCAACCTGGCTGTCCAGTCACTTAAGAAAGGAGCTCTGGATTTTATACAGAAACCCTGGGACAACAATGACCTTATAAACAAACTGACGGACGCTATCAATAAAAGGGGGCAGCGTATCAATGAGGCGCAGGCTGCGGCTGAAGCCTCAAACGACGGACCTTCAACGCTTGAGGATATGGAGATACAGACCATACGCAGGGTGCTTGAACAGTCAGAGAGGAACCTGTCAGTAGCTGCCGAGAAGCTTGGCGTGAGCCGCCAGACCTTATACAACAAGATGAAGAAATATGGCATTGAGTAGCCGTCATTTCACCTGGAACGTGGTGCTGATGCTCCTGCTGGCTATGGCTATGCCGGCATTATCGGTGTTGCTTACCTTCCTTTCGGCAGGCCGCAGGGGTGCAGGCTCCGCTGCGGTATTGCTCACTCTGGGTGCTGTGGTATCGGCCGTCATCGCGCTATTTGCTTTGTACCGGCTCATCAGGCTTATCCAATACCCAATAAACCAAACCGAGCTGATGGCCCGCGCCGTAAAGAGCAAGGATTTCATGCTTCATATTCCCAAGACCGATGACCCGCTGCTGAGCCGTGCATCGGACGATATGAACCGCATCCTTGATACATACCGCAAGGACCAGAATGAGTTGGAGACCCGTAAGAACTACTATGACCGCATATTGCGTGTGATGACGCATGAGCTGCGCAACACCGTAACTCCTATAGTGTCGCTCACTGACTGGATGGTTCAGAATCCGGATGCACAGTCCGAGCAGGACCGCCGGGAGGCTATTGAGATAATAAACACCCAGGCTCACAATGTGTGCAGTTTCCTGGAGTCTTACCGCCAGCTTACCGTACTGGCGCAGCCCGCCTTGTCCGATACCCCCGCCACCACGCTGTTCCGCAACATCCAGGCACTGATAAAAGCAGAGAAAGGTGCTGACCGTGTGCGTTTTGAGACAGCGGGTGACGTTATCCTTCATGTTGACTCCGGACTGATATCACTTGCACTTATAAATATAGTAAGGAACGCCATCCAGGCCACAGAAGGCGTTGAGGACGGTCAGGTAACTGTCCTAGCGTCAATGCCCGGCGGCAAGCCGCTCATTACGGTAACCAATAACGGCCCGGAGATTCCGCAGGCTATCATAGAGCAGATTTTCATGCCGTTCTATTCAACCAAGAAGAATCAGAGTGGAAGCGGTATCGGACTGGCTCTTTCACGTCAGATCATGCAGCTGCATAACGGTACGCTCACCTGCTCATCACACTACCCCTACACCACATTCACTTTCCAGTTTATCTGAGATTGTCCAAATATTTGACACTTTTGGGTAAAAAAGTGTGTTTTTGGTTTTTTGTTTTGCACAAGGAGTGTAGGAGAGATAATTTTGGACCAACGATTAAATCAAAAGTCCTATATATGTTTTCACACTATCTTAAAATCGCACTGCGTAACATCCGCAAGTACGCTCTCCAGAACACAGTCAGCGTGATTGGCCTGGCTGCCGGCTTTGTTTGCCTTTGCCTTTCATCGGCATGGCTCTATTATGAAAAGACGTTTGACCGTTTTCATAAGGATGCCGACCGCATCTATACATACAACTTCTCAACACAGGACGGAAAGGATATGCTACTGTCGGGGACGCCTAACAAGTACCTTAGAGGAATAACAGAGGCTATTGATCCTGAAGCGGCCACCTGTTTCAGATTTGAGACCGATAATGAAAACTATACAGAGTTACAGGTTGACTCTGCATTCTGCAGTTTCTTTGGAATTGAGCTTGTGTCGGGTGACTGGTCATTCATCGGAAGCAATGAGTGTATAGCAATATCTGATAAATACGCACAGAAGTTATTTCCGGATGTTGATCCTATTGGACAGAAAATAGGCGGCCGTACCGTAACTGCAGTATTGAAGAGTTTTACTAAACCTACAATAATAAAGTATGATATCATGTCATATCGTAATGTACTTGAAGAAATTGACACCAAGTCATTACCAAAGCATATGGTGTATGGCACTATCAACAAGACAGTGCAGTCAAGCTGTTTCTGGAAATTCAGGAAGGGAGTTGATGCTGATGCCGCGTTGGATCTGCTAATGAAAAGTACCAATGAGGTTGTACGGTTGAACCTCTTAGTGAAGGACATTACAAAATCCAAGAATGGTTTTGTTCCTATCAGTGATGTTCATCTTAAGCTTATCAAGGATAAATCATATGTGAGCTACAGGACTATGAGCCTGTTCTGTCTGGCAAGTATCCTGATCATGCTGTGTTCGCTGGTCAACATCCTTATATTCTTTATAAATACATTAAGGGGACGTGACCGTGAATCGGCATTGCGTATCGTGCACGGAGCATCAATGAGAGACCTTATCCTGATGTTCTCACTTGAGATGTCCATGCTTGTTCTTGCAGGTCTGGTAATAGGAATAATGCTTGTATGGACACTGAAAGATAAGTATATACAACTGGCTGATATCAGTATGACAGCAGGATTCCTTATGACAAGCAGTCTTGTGTTGTTTCTGTCTGTGTTCGTTGTTTCGCTGCTGTCATGCGTGATTTGTGTCTATGTCATAAGACGCAGGACAGTTCAGGATAACATTGCCCATTCAAACAGCAAAGGCCTTTTCCGAAAGATCAGTGTAGGTTTGCAGCTGTTTACCGGCACACTGTTCGCTTTCATAACCTGTGTCATGCTGCATCAGTTCAATTATCTGAGAAATGAAAACTGGGGCTTGAATGTCAATGACCAGGCAGTCATCACTCTTACTCCCGCAGGAGCCGTTTCAATTACTGATATTTTGATGGGTAACGTCAAAACCAATAGTGAAGAAGAACTGAGGGCGTTGATTGATCATATGGATAAGATACAGCATGTGGATTTTCAGGAGAAATATGAAAGTGAGTATTCCATCTCATCCAGATTGGAATCAATGCCTCAGGTAATCCAGGTCAATCAACGCGTGAAAGATTTTTATTCATATGGTGAATCAGGAAGGTATAATCTGTACAACAGTTACAGCATCAATGGTATAGACAGTTGTGAGTACAGCGTTCTGGATATGCTTGACAAGGAGGATCTGGACATACTCAATGTTACGGTGACAGACGGCGCAATACCTGTTGACCGTCCTATTATGGACAACGAGGTGGTGATTACTGAGAATCTCAGTAAGAAACTGGGGCTTGCACCTGTATCGGAAGATCCTGTCATCAATGTTGAAAGTGCGGTGATTAACAGTTTTGATGAAATATTGAATGTTAAGCCTCAAAAGAATGATTATCATGTCATTGCCGTAATAAAGGATATCTATATGACATCATTTGAGGTGGCAGCTCCATTCCTTATCCTATGTAGTCCCCATAATCCCAAACTCACATCGTCCTTGGCAACAGATCTGGGTGGAGCATTGATGGGTAAGCCCGGTGCTACCTATATGGTCCGATACCAGCACGGTTTCAAGAAGGAACTCAAGCAGAAACTTGCTGCAATACTTGATGGGATTGACTGCACATATGAGATTACATTCACTGAGGACCAGTTCTATAAAGGTCTGGAGAAGGAGAAACATCTTAAGAACCTTATTCTTGGAATGGGTGTAATCTGCATACTGATATCAATCTTTGGCGTCTGGTCAATGATCAGCCTGGCATGCCGGGAGCGCCGCCGCGAGATTGCGGTCCGCAAGGTTCATGGCGCAAAGATATGGGATGTCCTGTCAATATTCACAAAGGAATATGGCGCAGTCGTAGCGATATCTATGGGCGTAGCCTTTATAACAGGCTATCTGATAATGCATCAGTGGATGCAGCGTTTCCCGCGTCAGGCTACAATCAGCTGGTGGATATATGCGGGCATATTCCTGGGCACGATCCTGATAATCTGTCTTACGGTTGTGCACAAGGTGCTTAAGACTGCCGGCGAGAATCCGGCCGATGTAATCAAGAGCGAATAAATAATAGATATACCGTTGTATTTTCTCCTTAACAATTGAATTACTATGCTTTCCCATTATTTAAAAATTGCCCTGCGTAATCTCAGGAACGGATGGGTGTTCAACCTGATTACTGTAATCTGTCTTGCAGTGGGCATATCCTTGTTTGCAATTCTGTTCTTTACGCGTGACCGTTATTACAACAACCGCCTGCCAGATATAGACCGCACATACAACTGCAGCTTCAGGGATTCATTGGATAAGAATGTCTATCCCTCGATAAGTGCAGAGAAGGTTTACGAATTATTTGATGCTCCCGGCATCCAGTATTTCATATTCAGGACAGGCGGGAACCAGAATCATCTCAACGGATTGTCAAGTGATCTTGCAGGCTACTCATTTGTTTTTCCTGACGGAGGCAGATATTCTGTTTACAAATCAGGACTAAGAGGCGCAAGCGCTGAGGCAATGGTATCGGACACATACTACAAGTATAAGAACCTGACTCTTCTGTATGGTGACCGTTATCCGACAAACCCATATGAGATCATCGTATCTGAATACCTCCTTGATAAAATGAATTTCAAGGGTGACATCCGTTCCCTTGAGGTCCTGCCGATACTGGAATCCGGCACCCCCGTCAGTGAGACGTACAGGGTGGTCAATGTGGTCAAGGATGATACATGGAGCGCCGAGGATAAGGTGGATATCTATATGTATATGGCCAGCGCGCATCCTGAGAATGATGCCGTGCAGATACCCTATGTCGTTCTTATGCCCGATGCCGACGTAGATGCCATCAATGAACAGCTCAGACAAAGAAGCTACCAATACAGCAACATGTTTGACCCGCAAGTCAGGAATGTCCATCCATATCTTGAATTCCGTAATGACTATTACGGTAAACTCAAGTTTGATGACGTTGAAACCATGCTGGTATTCATGCTTGTGCTGATAGTTGGAATGATATGTTTCCTTAAACGTCTTGTTATGACACTTGAGGCAAACAGGCGCGGAACGCTGTTACGCTACTGCATAGGGGCAAGCCGTGGAAGCATTGCGTGGATGCAGGTGATTGAGGCCGCCATCATGCTTGTGCTGTCACTGGCTCTGGCTTTATACATCTCATATGTTGCCATAGATATGCTTAACGGCAGCATAGATCATGCGCCGGTACACAAATTCTACTTTGCAAGCGTATCACGGGTGGAGCTGATTACATTTGTCGCTCTTATGCTCATATCCGGCATTGTAATAATATTTTCCACAAGGTTTAATCTGAAAACCATCCGCGGCCAGCGGCCATTGACGCGCAAAGAGAGACACTTTTTACGTAATGCTCTGATTTGCATTGAACTTTCCGTGGCTGTTTTTGGACTGAGCATGTCACTTGTCATACTTGCGTTTTCTGAAAGGAGATACAACCCGATGCCCCGTAACGAGCAGAAACGCACGTTTTACCTAAACTTGAAAAACGACAGGGACATGATTGAGGAGTATGTCCCCGTATCCCGCTTGCTGAGTGATTTGAGAGCCATTCCGCAGGTTGAAGAGATGTGCTGTGCCGAATTCAGCGGAATGTTTACCGATATTGCCAATATCAATGATTATTCGCACTCTGTCCGTACGATTGAGGCTACAGGCAACTATCTGAGCTTCTTCAATATACCGTTCCAAAACAACGGTTCGTCATGGGACGGGAGCACCATCTATCTGGGGCAGGATATTTATGATCTGATGCTTGCAGACGGTATTTACAGCGATAATGTGGATATCATAATACCGGGTACGTTCAACGGATCGGGATTTTCACCTGAAAAGAGGATTACATATCACGTTGCCGGAGTATATGAGAAAGACTACGGGACATATAAGCAGGTTCAGCAATTGGGCAATGGAACCGCATTTATACCGAATGACAAGGCTGACAGGGTATGTTATCTCAAGTTTACCAAAGGCACAAGCCACTCTCAGGCCGAAGCGCTTGTACAAGGCGTTATGGGGCGTTATCTGCCGGAGTATGCAAATGTACGTCTTAAGGAGCTGGTAAAATGGGAAGATGATGAAAATAAACAGTACGTGTTCATATTCCTGGGAGCCGCTGTCATCTGCATGCTGCTTATAGTGCTCAGCATATCGTCATCAATAACAGCCGATACCGCCCGCCGCCGCAAGGAGGTTGCGCTTCGCAAGATAAACGGAGCAAAGGCGCGGGACATTGCAAACCTGTTTGTCAAGCCCTATGGGATAATGGTTCTGATAGCCTGGGTGGCAGGTTATGCATCGGTGGTGGCTTTCTCATATGGCGGCTGGCTGGGTGAGCGTGTCATAACCTGGATTCTGCCGGCAGTGCTTGTGATAATAACCCTTGTGGTGGTGCTGTCAATCCTGTGGAAGGTCCGCTCCATAATGCGCACCAATCCTGCTGATGTAGTAAAGAGCGAGTGATTGCGTCTATTTAAGAGGATTGAGGTCAGATTTGAACCATTCAATGAATTTGCCTATGCCGTCGTGGAGTGAGGTGGTGGGCTTGTAGCCGCACTCACGCTCCAGTTTGGTGGTATCGGCATAGGTCTGCAGAACATCGCCCTGCTGCATGGGCAGGAATATCTTATTTGCCTCAACGCCCAGAGCGCTTTCAATCTCGTTTATAAAATCCATAAGCTGCACGGGGCTGGAGCAACCTATATTATATACCTTGAAGGGGACATTGTTGGGACACTGCTCTGCTACGGGCTGATGGCCGATGACCTGTATGGTACCCTCCACTATGTCATCTATATAGGTAAAGTCACGGCTCAGGTTGCCGTTGTTGAATACCTTGATGGGCTCACCCTTGCTGATGGCAGTGGCAAAGAGCATGGGTGCCATGTCGGGACGTCCCCAGGGGCCATAGACAGTAAAGAACCTCAGGCCGGTGGTGGGCAGGCCGTAGAGCTTGCTGTATGAGTGGGCCATCAGCTCATTGGCTTTCTTAGTGGCGGCATACAGGCTTACGGGGTTGTCCACGCGGTCGTCCTCACTGAAAGGCACCTTGTCATTCATTCCATAGACCGATGAAGACGATGCATACACCAGATGCTTGACATCATTGTGGCGGCAGCACTCAAGCACGTTCATGAAACCAACCAGGTTGCTGTCCAGATAGGCGTAGGGATTGGTTATCGAATATCGGACTCCTGCCTGCGCGGCCAGATTGACAACTACGTCAAATTTCTCCTGGGCAAAGAACTCGGCCATCTGTCCGCGGTCTGCCAGGTCCATCTTTATGAAGCTGTAGTTCTCAAAGAGGGTGCTCTGTCTTACCGAACCGTCTATGAAACGTCCGCTGTGGGAATCTATTCCGCACTGTCTCAGACGACCCAACTTAAGACGGACGTCATAATAGTCATTCATGTTGTCAAGTCCAATCACCTGATCACCGCGCTCAGCAAGGCGGTACGCCAGTTTTGAACCTATGAATCCGGCTGCACCGGTCACCAGTATCTTCATCCTTTTATCTTATTTGAGTGCAAAAGTACAACATTTATGCATTTTGATTGACAGATTGACAAAATGAATGCATGCCTGCGCGAATGGTGCATATTTATGCTTGAAAGGGCGCTAAAAATCCAATATTTTGAGGTTTATGCATTACATTGTGGAATATTTACATAAAAAACGTAAATTTAAGTATGCATTATTTGCTCATTTTGATGACAAATAGTAACTTTGCAGGCGATTTTGATTGCAAAATCACACAAAACGAATATAAATCGTATAATAATCATATAACATTAAAGTTATGGACAAACAGGTTAAGAACTACGTTGAGAAATTCATGGCTGAGCTTATCGCCAAGAATCCCGGTGAGAAGGAATTCCACCAGGCAGTAAGCGAGGTTGTTGAGAGTGTTGCACCCTACATCCTTCAGAACCCCTACCTCCTGGATCAGAAGATCATGGAGCGTATGGTTGAGCCTGAGAGAGTAATCATGTTCCGTGTTCCTTGGATGGACGACAAAGGCGAGATTCATGTAAACCGCGGTTTCCGCGTTCAGATGAACAGCGCCATTGGCCCGTACAAAGGTGGTGTACGTTTCCACTCAAGCGTTAACCTGAGCATC
>Ga0310696_10000633_pt1 | contig 53753 bp, 43 predicted proteins | sample AusTroGonzalo_MG_4_FD_203885 | JGI IMG/M metagenome (GOLD analysis project Ga0310696, IMG submission 203885) | Bovine rumen microbial communities from tropical cattle in Woodstock, Queensland, Australia - Gonzalo_02 (v2) (version 2) | ecosystem: Host-associated > Mammals > Digestive system >...
TCCCAAGGATGCGGAGTGAGCTGCTTCAGACCGAGAGCAATACGCTTCTTCTCGTCGTCGAAGTCGAGGATAACGACGTTGATCTTCTGGTCGAGCTCGACAACCTTCTTCGGATCGTCGACGCGGCCCCAGCTGAGGTCGGTGATGTGGATGAGTCCGTCCACACCGCCCAGGTCGACGAATACGCCGTACGAGGTGATGTTCTTGACAGTACCTTCCAGAATCTGACCCTTCTCGAGCTTCGAGATGATCTCCTTCTTCTGTGCCTCCAGCTCGGCCTCGATGAGAGCCTTGTGAGAGACAACGACGTTGCGGAACTCCTGGTTGATCTTCACAACCTTGAACTCCATAGTCTTGCCTACGAACTGGTCGTAGTCGCGTATGGGATGAACGTCAATCTGTGAACCGGGCAGGAATGCCTCGATACCGAAGACGTCGACAATCATGCCACCCTTCGTGCGGCACTTGATGTAACCCTGGATAATAGCCTCGTTCTCAAGGGCTTCGTTAACACGATCCCAAGACTTAGACAGACGAGCCTTCTTGTGCGACAGCACGAGCTGGCCTTTCTTGTCCTCGGCATTCTCCACGTAGACTTCCACCTTGTCGCCAATCTTCAGGTCGGGGTTGTAGCGGAACTCGCTGGCGGGGATGATACCATCGCTCTTGTAGCCGATGTTCACAACGACTTCCTTCTTGTCAACAGAGATGACAGTGCCTTCTACCACCTGGTGGTCGGCAACTTTGTTCAGGGTCTCGTTGTAAGCCTTGTCAAGCTCTTCCTTGCTGACGTTGGCTACGGTACCATTTTCAAACTCGTCCCAGTTAAAGTCTGCGAGCGGCTGAACGTTCTTTGTTAATTCTGACATAATGTTTGTTTTGTGCCCCTTCTTCCGAATGGGGCTGTGACCTGGACAGACGTTTACCGGGTCGTATTTTAATTGGTTAATAATCTATAGGAGTGACGCCTGTTCCACATCCTATTTGTCTCCTTTGAGACTGAACGCATGCAAGGACGGTGTAAGCCGAATGCAAAGAGCCCGCTCTATGCTGAGGCGGAGTCGTTCTCGCAATTGGGTTGCAAAGGTACTGATTTTCAGCAAGAAAAAAGCACCGGCTCTTATGAAAGACGGTGCTTTTATATTTTTTTAACTTTCTGCTTATCTCGCGGCTACGTATTTGTGCAAAGTGGCACGTACGGCGCCGTTACCTGCGTAGAGTTCCTTGACCATAGTTTCTATCTGCTCGCCAAGTCCTGCTTCGTAGAGATCCAGGCCGAAGACGTCGGCGCGAGAGTAGAGCTTCTTGAGCGGACTCCAGTCCTGGTCGGCCTTCCCAATTTCGAGCGGAGCAACGATGGCCTGCAGCTCTGCCAGCATGGGGTCGGGAGATGGCTCAAATGGTGTGCCGTCATCCTTGATGCCTTTCAGGTAGCGGGCGTAGCCGGCTAAGGTGAGAGGTATCAGTATGAGGTTCGACTTATCGAGTCCGCGGGCAATATACTTCTTCAGTGTCTCGCCGAAACGGATAGGGAGTTTCTGGCTGGTGTCCATTGCGATACGCTGAGGTGCATCTGGCATGAACGGATTGGGGAGTCGGCGGTTGATGACGGCTCCGATGAACTCGTAGGGGTTCAGTACGCCCGGATCGACTACCACAGGCATGGCCTCCATGTAGCCAATCTTCTGAATGAATGCACGCAGATCATCGTCTTTCATCTCTGCCGAGATCAGTGTGTATCCTAACATGCAGCCATAGATGCTCATGGCAGTGTGCAAGGGGTTCAGGCAGGTGGTTACTTTCATGGTCTCCACTTTGTCGACCGTCTCGCGGGTGGTATAGAGGGCGCCGCCGAGGTCAAGTGGGGGACGGCCGTTGGTGTAGTTGTCCTCGATGACCAGATACTGCACTTCCTCTGCATTTACGAAGGGAGCAGTGAATGTGTGCTTCTCTGTCTCGATATAGTCATTGTCCTCGAAGCCGTCGGCAGCGAGTAGTTCCTTCACCTTCTCATGGGGACGTGGGGTGATTTTGTCAATCATCGACCACGGGAACGTGATTTTCTTCTCGTCCTTCAGGTAGTCAATGAATGCGGTCGGTACAAGTCCGTCCTTCGCCCAGCGCTCGGCATAGGCAAATACGCCTGCCTTAACCTTGTCGCCGTTGTGTGAACAGTTGTCCATGCTTTGTATGGTGAGAGGCATTTCGCCTGCCTTGAAGCGCTCCAAGAGCAGGGCGCAGACCTTGCCCATAGCAAACACCGGGCTCAGACCACGGGCCAGGTCGGCCTCGTTGAAGGTATAGCCTTTTTCGGTGATGGTAAATGAGATCATCTGCAAGCTTGGAGTCTTGAAAATCTCGACCAGGCGATTCCAGTCGGGGAACTGCGGGTCGGCCTTCAGGGCCTCAGTCACCGAAGCGATTACCTTCTTCTCAATAGAACCGTCTGAACAGAGGTTCACGCAGAGTGACAAATTGCCGTAAGGGGCATACGCTTTGTCGATGACTTCGAAGTCGAAGGTCTCGGCAACAATTACGCCACGGTCGTACTTGCCTGTGTTCAGCGCGTCGTTGAGGATGGCTGCCGGAAAGGCGCGGAAAATGTTGCCGCCTCCGAAGTGTACCCATGTGGGTTGCTTGGCTGTTTTCTCTCTGACGGCTTGGATGTCAAACTTAGGGAGCTCATAACCTTTTGCTTCCCATTCTGCGGCATTTAGCTGGCCGCTAAGAATGTCTTTCAGTTTCATAGTGTATTGATTGCTAATTATTTAGAGGTCGTCGTTCGTGTATCCCTTTGGGAGTGCTCGACAGTTGTACTGCGATGCCATAATCTCGCCATAGGCACCTGCGGAGCGGATGGCCAGCAGGTCGCCACGCTTCGTTTTGTTAAGGTCAATCTGCTTAGCGAAGACGTCTGTTGACTCACAGATGGGACCTACGACATCGTAGGCTTCTACCGGTTCCTCACTGCAGATATTCTCTATCTTGTGATAGGCCTGATAGAGGGCTGGGCGTATAAGGTCTGTGAAGCCGGCATCAACGATGGCGAATTTCTTCGTGGCACCCTCTTTAATATATAATGTACGCGTGATGAGTGAGCCACACTGTGCTACGATGGCACGTCCCAGTTCGAAGTGCAGCGTCTGGCTAGGGCGCAGGCGCAGGTGACGGGCATAGGTGTCGAAGTAGGCCTTGAAGTCGGGAATGGGAACACGGTTCGGGTGTTCATAGTCAATACCCAGTCCGCCGCCCACGTTGATATGCTCAACGGTGATGCAGTGGCGCTCCAGTTCGTCCTGAAGTTCGTTGATGCGGTTGCAGAGCGCCTGAAAATCACCCATGTCAAGAATCTGACTGCCGATGTGGAAGTGCAGGCCCACAACCTGCACGTTCTTGAGCTGTCGGGCGTGCTCGATGACGGGTACCATGTCGCGCATGGCAATACCGAACTTGTTCTCTGCCAGACCAGTGGTGATATTGGCATGAGTATGGGCTCCGACGTTAGGGTTCAGACGGAAGGCTACACGTGCCACTTTCCCTTTCGCTTGCGCTAAGGTGTTGATGACTTCCAGTTCGGGAATGCTTTCAACATTGAAACAGAAGATGTCGTTGTCGAGGCCGAGATTAATCTCCCAATCGCTTTTGCCGACGCCGGCATAGACAATCTTTGAACTGGAGAAGCCGGCTCGCACGCTGGCCTCAATTTCGCCGCCACTGACACAGTCGACACCCATGCCTGCCGTGCGGATAATCCGCAGCAGGGTGGGGTTGGCATTGGCCTTGACGGCATAGTGGACATGCCATCCTTCGTGGCGTCCTATCTCTTCGTTAATGGTCTTCAGCGTCTGGCGCAGTAAATCCGTGTCATAGTAGTAGAAAGGTGTCCTGATGTTTTGGAACCTCTCTACGGGGAATACTCCTTTTGTCATTGTGTTGTGTTGGCGGTGATTATGCGTTGAACAGGTTGTCGCTGAGGCTTTGCAGGGCGCGTTTCTTATCCTCCTCCTTGATGAGGAAGGAGATGTTGTAGTTGGAGCCGCCGTAGCTGATCATGCGAACAGGAATATTCTTCAGGGCGTCCATGACGCGTGTCTCGAAGCCGATATTCGACCAGTCAAGGTCGCCGACAACACAGATGATGCACATTCCAGTGTCGACAGTGACGGTGCCGTACTTCTTCAACTCGTCGACAATCTCGCCGAGGTGGGTGCTGTTGTCGATACTCATTGAGACGCCGACCTCAGAGGTGCACACCATGTCGATAGGTGTCTGGTATGACTCGAAGATTTCGAATACCTTACGCAGGAAACCGGTAGCCAGCAGCATGCGGCTTGACTTAATCTTAATGGCAATGATGTTGTCCTTGGCGGCAACAGCCTTGATCTTGCCGTATTCCGTCTGGTTTGAAATGGTGGTGCCCTCAGCCTCGGGATCCATCGTGTTCAGCAGACGCACGGGGATGCCGGCGTATTTTGCGGGCTGCACACATGTCGGGTGCAGGATCTTGGCACCGAAGTAGGCCAGCTCGGCAGCCTCTTCGAACTGCAGCTGATGTACGGGCTGTGTCTTGTCCACCACGCGTGGGTCGTTGTTGTGCATACCGTCGATGTCGGTCCAGATTTGAATCTCGTCAGCAACGATGGCAGCACCAATGAGCGAAGCGGTGTAGTCGCTGCCGCCACGCTGCAGGTTGTCAACTTCGCCATAAGCATTACGGCAGATGAAACCCTGTGTGATGTACACCTGCTGACCTTCATTCTCCTGCATGATGGCTCCCAGCTTCTCCTTGATATAGACGGGATCGGGCTCAGCATTCTTGTCGGTACGCATGAAGTCAAGAGCATTAAGCAATACGGCCTTGATGCCCTGCTGCTTCATGTAGTTCACAACCATGTTGGTAGACATCATCTCGCCCTGAGCCACGATAGACTTCTCTTCGAACGATGTGAAAATCTCCTTGGTGAATGAACGCAGGTAGTTGAACTCCTCCTTCAGGAAGTCAGTGGTCGTCTGCTTCATGGCGTTATCGGTGTACAGCTCGTCGACGTGCTTCATGTACTTCGACTCCAGACGGTTGATGACTTCGTTAGCACCATCGGCATTCTTCTTGTAGAGATAGTCAGAGATCTCCACCAGAGAGTTGGTAGTTCCCGACATGGCCGAGAGGACAACGAATACCGGCTCTCCCGACTTGGTGACGAGCTCGGTAACCTCTTTCATTCTTTGTGGGGTGCCTACTGAGGTACCGCCGAATTTCATTACTTTCATAGCTTTCTATTTTTATTTTTGTTACTTTTTATCTCGTTTGTCGGAGTTCCTTAATCCTTTAATTCCTCATCGCTGACCAGTTGGTTGTAGTCGTGGGTTACTTCCGTCAGCCCATCTTCGTCACAACGATAGACAATGCCTGGATACTTGTCCAACAACTGACGGTTGTGGGTAGTCAGTACTACGGCCGTTCCTGTCTGTGATATTCCGCGAAGAAGCCGAATGATGTCGTCGGCAGTCTCAGCATCCAAATTTCCGGTTGGCTCATCGGCTACGATGAGTTTAGGACTGTTCAACAGGGCACGGGCTATGGCGATACGCTGCTGTTCGCCCCCCGACAACTCATGTGGCATGCGGTCTTTCTTGTCCTCCATACCCACTTGTTGCAGCACTTCGTCGATGCGTGTGTCAATGCGCTCTTTGTCTTTCCAGCCAGTAGCTTTCAGTACGAAGTACAGGTTACGATAGACGCTGCGGTCTCCCAGCAGTTGGAAGTCCTGAAAGATGATGCCCATTTGACGGCGCAGCTCAGGTATCTCCTTGCGATTCAGATATGTAATATCTTTTCCGAGTACGGTAGCCTTAGCAGCGGTTTCTATATCCATCTCGAAGTAGAGAGCCTTCAGTAACGAACTCTTTCCTGCTCCCACGCGACCTATCAGATATATAAACTCTCCTTCCTCCACGTGAAAATATACACGTTTCAGGGCCGGCTCACCATCAAGGTGGCGTATGTAGACATTCTGGAAATCTATCAGCATCTTATTGTCTTCTAAAATCCTAATTGTTCTTTATTGGTAATGCGTGTCACTCCATCGTTCCGGCTGCCTTGGCTTCACGGCGCTGTTTGTCCCAATTCGGATCGTGGCGCTTGTGCAACTCATCGACAATCTGCTCGATGCGCATTCTTTTGCTGGTCAGTAGCACGATGAGATGATACAGCATGTCGCTGGCTTCATATATCAGATTCTCTGATGTGCCGTTAGTAGCCTCGATGACGGTCTCTAAAGCCTCTTCGCCAACTTTCTGGGCAATCTTGTTGATGCCTTTTTTGAACAGGCTGGTCGTGTAAGAGCCTTCGGGCATTTCCTGATAGCGCTGGTCGATGAAGTCCTGTAACTCGGTGAGGAACTGCAAGGAGTTTGATTCCCCAGTCGTATTCTCCTCCCCCCAGCAAGTGTCTGTACCTGTATGACAGGTCGGACCGTCGGGGTTCGCCTTGACAAGCAGCGTGTCATTGTCACAGTCCACTTTGATATCCACCAGGTGCAGGAAGTTTCCACTGGTTTCGCCCTTCGTCCACAGACAGTTGCGGCTACGGCTCCAGAATGTTACCTTCTTCGTTTCAAGAGTCTTCAGATAGGCCTCCTCGTTCATATATCCCAGCATGAGCACATTACGCGTCTCGGCATCTTGGATAATGGCGGGAACCAATCCTCCGCACTTTTCAAAATCTATCTTCATATTCTTTGTTTTATATTCTCACGTTTATTCCTTCTGTTTTCAGGTATTGCTTTAGTTCCGGGATGGGAATCTCGCCGAAATGGAACACCGAGGCAGCGAGGGCGGCATCCGAGTGGCCTTCTGTGAACGTATCACGGAAATGCTCTTTTTTGCCAGCTCCGCCGCTGGCGATGATAGGTATTGAGAGGTTATCGGCCAATTGTCTCAGTGCCTCGTTGGCATAACCCTCTTTCACACCATCATGGTTCATTGAGGTGAAGAGTATTTCGCCGGCACCACGCTCCTGAGCCTCGTGAGCCCACTCAAAGAGTCCGCGTTCTGTGCGTTCGCGGCCTCCCTTCAGGTAGCAGTGCCAGCCGTCAGCGTCCAGTCTTGCATCGATGGCGCAGACGCAAACCTGCGATCCGAAGCGGTTCGTAATCTCGTCAATCAGCTCCGGACGTCGGATGGCAGCGCTGTTGACGCTTACCTTGTCGGCACCGGCATAGAGCAACCTCTCTACATCGGTTAGTTCGTTAATGCCTCCACCGACAGTGAAGGGAATGTTGATTTCTGCGGCCACGCGGGTGACCATCTCCGTGAATGTCTTTCGTCCTTCGAAACTTGCGGTGATATCCAGAAAGCACAACTCGTCGGCTCCTTGCTCAGAGTAGGCCTTGCCCAACTCCACAGGGTCGCCAGCACTCCGCAGGTTAACGAAGTTCGTGCCTTTGACGGTTTCGCCGTCCTTGACATCCAGACAGGGTATGATGCGTTTTGCTAGACTCATAACTTCTCTTCTTACTCCTTCTCTCCTTCTTTCCACAGCATCTCAAGATCAATCCGTCCTTCGTAGATAGCTTTTCCGAAGACGACAGCCGGGATACCGGCCTTGTCCAGGGCCTTGATGTCGTCGATGCTGGATACACCGCCACTGGCTATCAAGTGTAGCTGCGGGTATTCCTGCATGACGCGACGGTAGAGGTCGATGGCAGGCCCCTGCAGGGTACCGTCCTTCGAAATCTCTGTGCACAGTACGTTCTTGACGCCGGCATCCATATATTTCTTGAGGAATGGCAGCAGGTCCTCAGCCGAGTCCTCTTTCCATCCGTTAATGCTGATCTTTCCATTGCGTACGTCAGCACCCAGGATCATGTGCTCGGCGCCGTATTTGTCGAGCCATCTTAGAAACAAGTCTGGCTGCGTTACGGCAATCGAACCGATGGTCACCATCGTAGCGCCAGCCTCAAAAGCCTTTTCAAGGTCAGCATCGGTTTTGATGCCGCCGCCGAAGTCGACCGTCAGTTGTGTCGCTGCCGTCACTTGGCTGAGAATGGCGTTGTTGACGATATGTTTTGACTTGGCACCATCGAGGTCCACCATGTGGAGACGTTTATAGCCGATGCGCTCAAACTCCTGTGCCATCTCCAGCGGCTGACCGTAAACCGTCTTCTGGTCATAGTCACCCTTGGTCAGGCGTACGCATTGGCCGTCGATGATGTCTATAGCGGGTATCAGTTCTATCTTCATTGTCAATTATCCCTTATCAATTGTCAATTGGAGAAAATTCTCCAGTATCTTCTCTCCAACCTTGCCGCTCTTTTCCGGGTGGAACTGGCAGGTGTAGAAATTGTCTTTGTGCATTGAGGCCGAGTAGGGTAGGATGTAGTCGGCCGTAGCGATGGTCTCTTCGCATGTCGGTACGTAGAAGCTATGAACGAAGTAGACGTAATCGCCATCATTGAGTCCACGATAGAGTGGCGATTTCAAGTCGTGCAGTTGGTTCCACCCCATGCACGGCACCTTGTCTTCGTGTTTCTCGGGCAGGAAGCGTTTCACCTCGGCATCAAATATGCCGATGCAGTCGGTGTCACCCTCTTCAGAGTGTTTACACAGCAACTGCTGTCCTACGCAGATGCCGAAGACGGGCTGCTTCAAGTCGCGAATCACCTCGTCCAGCCGTCTTGCCTTCAGATAGTCCATGGCCTCGCCGGCGTGTCCCTGACCGGGAAACAGCACCTTGTCGGCCTTCTTCAGTGTCTCTGCATCATCCGTCAGCAGCGGCTCGATACCCATTCGTCGCAGTGCGTTCACCACCGAATAGATATTTCCTGCATTATATTTTACGATTGCAACGTTCATAATATGTATCTAAACATCCCTCCCTTTGGGAGGGCTTGGGTAAGCTTTCTAACTGAATATTATTGTCTTGTTCTTGTAGGTGAGAATCTTACGCTGAATGTGCTTTGACACGGCGCGCGAAAGCACAATCTTCTCAAGGTCCTTGCCTTTCAGTACCAGTGACTCTGGCGTATCCTTATGGGTGATGCGGGTGACATCCTGTTCGATGATAGGACCGGCATCCAGTTCTGCCGTCACATAGTGGCTTGTCGCTCCGATAATCTTTACGCCGCGCTCGTAGGCCTGGTGATATGGCTTGGCGCCGATAAATGCAGGCAGGAACGAGTGGTGGATGTTGATGATGTGGTGCGGATATTCGGCAATCATCTCGTCGCTGATAATCTGCATGTAGCGTGCCAGCACGATGAACGAGATGTCCTCTTTCTTCAGCAGTTCCATCTCGGCCTTTTCCACCTCAGCCTTGTTCGAGTGGTCTTTCTTGATGCTCCATACGTAATAGGGAATGCCAAACTGGTCGGCCACATAGCGCATATCCTCATGGTTCGATACGATGCAGGGGATGTCGCAGTTGAACTCACCGGCCTTCCAGCGTGCCAACAGGTCGTAGAGACAGTGGCTCATTTTCGATACGAAGATAGCCATGCGTGGGCGTTTGTCGCTATAGTACAGTGAGAACTTCATCTGGTAACGCTGTGAATAGAGCGTGGTGATGTAGTCATAGATTTTATCGCGTGGAATGAGGAAACCGTCGAGTTCCCATTCAATACGCATAAAAAACATACCGTCTACTTTGTCCACATATTGGTCAAGGTAGACGATGTTCCCTTTATTGTCAGTAATAAACTTTGTTACCTCTGAAATGATGCCCTGCTGGTCTGGGCAGTGCAAGAGTAATATAGCTGTTGGTTTCATCGCTTTTATCTCTTTCTGTTTTGACACTTTGTCAGTTTTTTCAGTTAATTGACTGCAAAGGTACTAAAACAATCTGATTTTATCGCGCGTGTGTACCACTAATTAACATTATTTCAGAAACTGCTGCCACTTTGCGGCTAATGAACTCTGAGCCAATCGGCGTCCAACCATCCGCGGTCGCTTTTAGCATCGGTTTCCACGGAGACAAAACCGAATTTTGCACCAATCCACTTGCCTTGGCGCATCTGGAAAGTCTTGCCGCAGTCCGTGAACTTCTTGCCGTTGAGACTGTAGGAGAAATTTACCATCGGCTTGCCGCCATGAGGCTGTCCCGCCTCGGCATTGCTGACCGTCAGTCGCAGGTAGATGTCCATGTGGATGCCGGGCTTGTAGTCCGTCTTGTCCTCGGCCGTGGGCTTCAGCGTGGCCAGCACCGTCTCCGTCTGTGGCTTACCCTTGTCGGCATCGCAACAGCATAGCTGCACCAATTGGAACTCCTTGCCCACACGGCGCACCACCAGTGCCGAGTAGTCCAGCCCCATCATGATGAGTCCGCCCATCTGGCCTTCTGCCTTCGAGGTGAAGCGCATCTTCGTGGTGGCCGTGAACTGGTCGGCGGGGGTCTTCTGTAGCAGCAGGCTGGGAACTGACCATAGGTTGGTGTTGGGTGATGGGTTGGTGAGCTTGTAGGTGTAGAGGCGGAAGGTACCGAAGGCCGTAGGCGTACCGAACTTCTCGTCGTAGTTGCCGTGCCACTGCCATTGCTTCCCGACAGCGGGGGCGTTGAACTCGTCGCTCTCCTGTGGATTGACGACGGGCGCGTCAGAAACTTTCGGCTTCCGATAGGTCGTGACGGGCTCTCCCTTTTTACCCATGACGGGCCATCCTGTTGACCAGTCTACGGGTTGCAGGTGGACAACGCGGCCGTATGCTTCCTTGTCCTGGAAGTGCAGAAACCAGTCCTCGCCTTGCTGTGTATGTACCCAGCCGCCTTGGTGAGGGCCGTTGATGGCCGTTTTCTCCTGCTGCAAGACTATCTTGTGCTCATAGGGGCCGTAGGGCGACTTCGAACGCATGGCAAGCTGGAAGCCCGTGGGGACTCCGCCTGCCGGACACAAAATCCAATAGTAGTCATCGCGTTTGTAGAATTTCGGTCCCTCGCAGGTGCGGTTCTCTGTGCCGTTACCATCGAACACGATGACAGGTTGTCCGATGGGATGTGTACCGTCGGCGCTCAGCTCACGGACCGTTAGCACTGAGGCGAACTTCGAGCGCGAGTTGGCCCATCCGTTCACCATGTAGCAGTGTCCGTTGTCGTCCCACAGCGGGCATGGGTCGATATAGCCTTGTCCCTTGATGATGCACTGCGGCTTTGTCCACTCGCCGGCAGGATCCTGTGTCTTCACCATGAATACGCCGAAGTCAGGGTCGCCCCAGTAGATGTAGTACCAGCCGTTGTGATAGCGTATGGAGGGAGCCCATACGCCGTTGCCGTGTTGTGGCGCTCCGTTGTAGTGCTGCATCAGTGCCTCGTTGCCCTCGCCTTCGTAGAGGTTGCCGATGGCGTAGTTGACAATCTCCCAGTTCACAAGGTCGCGCGAGTGCAGGATTGGCAGGCCCGGGCTACATTGGAACGACGATGCTGTCATGTAGTAGTCCTCGCCGTCACCGCTCACGCAGACGTCGGGGTCTGAGTAGTCGGCATTGATGACGGGATTTTTGTATGTGCCGTCGCCGAGGTCAGGCGACCAGACCAGTGATTTATACTGCGCTGTCGCGGCAGTACACAGGAATATCAATTGTAAAGAAAGTGTCAGTAGTCGTTTCATAAGTAGCATGTTTGTGGCAGCAAAGGTACGAAGAAAAACGCAACCTGCAGCGATAATCAGCCGATAGCAGTATTAAAAAACCTTAATTCCTTTGCGGGCTGCGGGAAAATGCGTACCTTTGGGCTGTAATCTAAGACAAAAAACAATACGAAACCTTAAAATAGGAGCTATGAGTAATTTACGCTTTGAAAAAGCCGTGATGACGAACCTCGAGGAGAGCCTTCGCCGCGAATTGCTCCGCACAAACCGCGGTGGTGCTTATAGCGCGTCGACGTTGGTCGACTGTAATACGCGTAAGTACCACGGATTGTTGGTTGTACCTGTACCTGAAATCGACGACGAGAACCATGTGCTCTTGTCGTCGCTCGACTGTACGGTGGTGCAACATGGTGCGGAATTCAACCTGGGCCTTCATAAGTATCAGGGCAACAATTTCAGTCCGAAGGGACATAAGTACATCCGTGAGTTTGATGCGACGCAGGTGCCGACGACGACGTACCGCGTCGGTGGTGTTATCCTAAAGCGCGAGAGCATCTTCCGTGCCTACGAGGACCGCCTGCTGATTCGTTATACGCTGGTCGATGCACACTCGGCCACGACGTTGCGCTTCCGTCCGTTCCTGGCCTTCCGCTCGGTGCGCCAGTTTACCCATGAGAACAGCACTGCCAGCCGCGATTATCAGTTGGTTGACAATGGTATAAAGACCTGCATGTATGCCGGCTATCCCGACCTGTATATGCAGTTCTCAAAGAAGAATGAGTTCATCTTCCAGCCCGACTGGTATCGTGGCATTGAATACCCGAAGGAGCAGGAGCGCGGCTACGCCTCCAACGAGGACCTGTATGTTCCTGGCTACTTCGAGGTGCCCATCAAGAAGGGCGAGACGATAGTCTTTGCTGCCTCTACCTCGGCAGCCAAGCCGTCGGAGCTGAACAAGATGTTCAACGACGAGCTGAGTCTGCGTGTACCGCGTGACAACTTCTACCATAGTCTTGTCACTGCTGCCCACCAGTTCCATAACCGCAAGCCCAACGACGACCGCTATCTGCTGGCCGGATATCCTTGGTTCAAGTCTCGTGCCCGCGATACCTTTATCGCATTGCCTGGTCTGACACTGGCCATTGGCGAGCAAGACTATTTCGAACTCGTCATGAAGACTGCTGAAAAGGGTCTGCGCGAGTTCATGAAGGGCAAGCCCCTGACGGTGAAGCTCTATGAGGTGGAACAGCCCGATGTGCCCCTCTGGGCGGTATGGTCCTTGCAGCAATATGCCAAGGAGGTCGGCCGCGATAAGTGCTATGAGAAATACGGCAAGCTGCTCCAGGACATCGTGGCGTTTATCCTAAATGGCAAGCACCCGAACCTTCGCCTTGACGATAACGGACTGCTTTACACGAATGGCCGCGATAAGGCTGTTACATGGATGAACTCGACTGCCAACGGCCGTCCTGTGGTGCCTCGCTCTGGTTACATCGTTGAGTTCAATGCCCTGTGGTATAACGCCCTGAAGTTCTGTGCTCTGATGGCAGCCGAGAAGGGTGATGCCAAGGGGGCTGAGAGACTGGAGAAGCTGGCTGCCAAGACGAAGACATCGTTTGTCGAGACCTTCGTCAATGATTACGGCTACCTGTTGGACTATGTGGACGGCACGAACATGGACTGGTCTGTACGTCCTAACATGATTTTTGCTGTCGCTCTCGATTACTCGCCGTTGTCGCAGCAGCAGATGAAGAACGTAGTAGATATATGTACGCGCGAGCTGCTGACGCCGAAGGGACTGCGCTCGCTGTCGCCGAAGAGCGGTGGCTACAATCCTATTTATGTGGGTCCGCAGACGCAGCGCGACTATGCCTACCATCAGGGAACAGCCTGGCCTTGGTTGGGCGGCTTCTATATGGAGGCCTGCCTGAAACTCTACAAGCGCTCACGCCTGTCGTTCATCGAACGTCAGATGGTGGGCTATGAGGACGAAATGGACTATCATGCTATCGGTACCATCTCCGAGCTCTTCGACGGCAACCCGCCGTTCCACGGCCGTGGCGCTATGGCTTTTGCCATGAACGTGGCCGAGATTCTGCGCACGCTGAAGCTCCTGGAGAAGTATTCGTATCAAAAATAATAGGAGGACTGCTGTATGAAAGTATTAATGTTTGGATGGGAGTATCCTCCTCATGTATTCGGTGGTCTTGCCACCGCTAACTACGGCATCTCCGAGGGCTTGAAGGCTCAGGGCGACATCGAAACGGTGCTCTGTCTGCCGCATCCCTTTGGTGACGAGAGCCAGCATGCCTGTCGCATTGTGGCCATGAATGCCGTGCCTATTGCTTATCGCGATGTCGACTATGACTACGTCAAGCAGCGTGTGGGCAACATCATGGACCCTGACTATTATTTCAAGCTCCGCGAGCATATCTACGCCGACTTCAACTACATGAACGTCAACGACCTTGGCGCCATGGAGTTTGCCGGCGGCTATCCCGGCAACCTGCACGAGGAAATCAACAATTACTCGATTATTGCCGGGCAAGTGGCGCGTGCCGAGGAGTTTGACATCATTCACGCCCACGACTGGCTGACCTTCCCTGCCGGCATTCACGCCAAGCAGGTCTCGGGCAAGCCCCTGTGCATACACGTCCACGCCACCGACTTCGACCGCAGCCGCGGCAAGGTGAACCCCACCGTCTACGGCATCGAGAAGAACGGCATGGACTGGGCCGACTGCATCATGTGCGTCTCCGAACTGACGCGCCAGACGGTCATCAACCAGTATCACCAGGACCCCCGCAAGTGCTTCACTGTCCACAACGCCGTCTATCCGCTGCCGCAGGAGTATCAGGACATTCCCCGTCCCGACCACACGGGCAAGGAGAAGGTTGTCACCTTCCTCGGGCGCATCACCATGCAGAAGGGCCCCGAGTACTTCGTCGAGGCTGCCACGATGGTGCTCCACCGCACGCGTAATGTCCGCTTCTGCATGGCAGGCTCCGGCGATATGATGGATGCCATGATTCATCTGGCAGCCGAGCGCGGCATTGCCGACCGTTTCCACTTCCCGGGCTTCATGCGCGGTAAGCAGGTCTATGAGTGCCTCAAGAACTCCGATGTCTATGTCATGCCGTCGGTCTCTGAGCCTTTCGGCATCTCACCTCTCGAAGCCATGCAGTGTGGCACGCCCTCCATCATCTCCAAGCAGTCAGGCTGTGCCGAGATTCTGGACAACTGCATCAAGGTCGACTACTGGGACATTCATGCCATGGCCGACGCCATCTATTCCATCTGCCACAATGACTCGCTCTTCCAGTATCTGAAGGAGGAAGGCAAGCGCGAGGTCGACCAGATCACCTGGGAGAAGGTTGGCCGCTGGATACGCACCCTCTATCTCCGTACACTCGGCTGGGAACAGTAAAAGGTAAAAAAGTAAAAAGGTAAAAAAGTAAAAGAATTATGAAAACAATCTGCTTATATTTTGAGATACATCAGATTATCCATCTGAAGCGCTACCGTTTCTTCGACATCGGTACCGACCATTACTACTACGATGACTACGAGAACGAGCGCAGCATCACCGATATTACCGAGCGCAGCTATATGCCGGCCCTCAACACCCTGCAGCAGATGATTGCAGAGAACGGCAAGTTCTTCAAGGTGGCGTTCAGCCTCTCCGGTACCGGCATCGAGCAGCTCGAGTACCACGCTCCGCAGGTCATTGCCAAGCTTCAGGAGCTGGCACAGACCGGTTGTGTGGAGTTCCTGGCAGAGCCCTACAGCCACGGCCTCTCGTCGCTGGCCAATGAGGAGACCTTCGCACTCGACGTCAAGAAGCAGTGCGCCAAGATTGAGGAGCTCTTCGGACAGAAGCCCACCGTGGCCCGCAACTCGTCGCTCATCTACAGCGACGACATCGGCTCACAGATTGCCGCCATGGGCTTCAAGGGCATGCTCACCGAGGGAGCCAAGCACGTCCTCGGCTGGAAGTCGCCCCATTACGTCTATAACTGCAACATCGCCCCGAACCTGAAGCTCCTGTTGCGCGACGTCGAGCTGTCCGACGACATCTCGCTGCGCTTCAACAACGCCGAGTGGGAGGGCTACCCCCTGTTTGCCGATGCCTACATCGACCGTATTGCCCGTCTGCCTGAGGAGGAGAAGATCATCAATATCTTCATGGAGCTCTCGGCCCTCGGCATTGCCCAGCCCCTCAGCTCCAACATCCTCGACTTCCTCCGTGCCCTGCCCGCCTGCGCTAAGGAGAAAGGCATCGACTTCGCCACCCCGACGGAGATTTGCATGAAGGTGCCCAGCGTTGGTGCCATCGACGTGCCCGACACCCTGTCGTGGGTGGACGAGGAGCGCGACTGCTCCTGCTGGCTCGGCAACGCCATGCAGCGCGAGGCCTTCCAGAAGCTCTACTCCGTGGCCGACCGTCTGCGCATTGCCAACGACCCGCGCATCAATCAGGACTGGGACTATCTGCAGGCCTCCAACAACTTCCGCTTCATGACCACCAAGCCCTCCAACGTAGGACTGGACCGTGGCATCTATAGCGGACCGTTCGACGCCTTCACCAACTACATGAACATCCTCGGCGACTTCATCAACAGAGTGAACGCCCTCTATCCGCTCGACATCGACAACGACGAACTCGAAGGCCTGCTCACCACCATCAAGAACCAGGGCGACGAGATCGAGATGAAGGACAAGGAGATTACTCGCTTGAAGGCCAAACTCGAGAAGTACGAGAAGAAGCCCGCAGCTAAACCCAAGGCTGAGAAGAAACCGGTAGCAAAGAAACCTGCAGCCAAAAAGGCTTAGAAATGAGAAATCCCCGGGAATCGTTATGACTCTCGGGGATATTCTTATACATCATATTTGTTTCTATTTCTTTATGCGAGAAGGAAAAAGTTTAGCCATTTTCCGTGTGGACTGAAAAAAAAGTTTCGCTTCCTGCAATGTTTCGGGTGTTGCCCTCGTATATGTAAATAAAGACCATAAAACGAATGACTGAAATCGACATAAACCTGATAGAGGGACTCATGCAGCAGAGTCCCCAAGCGCAGCAAGAACTGCTCGACCGCTACGGCCGACTGGTCTTCGCACAGGTGGCACGGCTCGTACCCGGCACTGAGAACGCAGAGGAGGTCTATCAGGATGTGTTTGTTAAGGTCTTCAGGAACATCGGGCAGTATGATTCGGAGCGGTCGGCGCTCAAGACGTGGCTGTCGCGCATTGCCTACAACGAGGCCATCAGCTATCTGCGGCGGAAGAGTCCGCCAGTGGTCTACTACGAAGACCGCAGTGGCGAGGCCGACCGTCTGACGGATGCCGAGGTGAACGAGACCTTCGGACGCCCCAGTACTGAGACGGTGCAGCTGATAAGGGCAGCCTTGAAGCACTTGCCGCCCGACGAACGGGCCCTCATCACGATGTTCTACTACGAGGAAATGAGTCTGAAGGAAATTGCTTATGTGACGGAGTCGATACCCACGACGGTGGCTTCGAAGCTGAGCAGAACGAGAAGGAAACTTTATAAAATCATTAAAATGCTACAGTCATGAAGGAGGACGAACTTTACACCCTACGCCAACAGGACAGCGCACTGCGCGATGCCCTGAGGCTGGAAGAGGCCGAGCTGCCGCAGATGCCCAGCGACCTGAACGCCCGAGTGATGCAGCGAGCTGCACAGGAGGCCGGTGGCGACATCGCCACGACGCGCAAGAGCAAGGTGCGGAAGCTCTGGCCCTGGTTGGCAGCAGCCTGTGTGGCAGCCTTCATCGCCGTCAACATTGCACCGCCCAAGGACGTGGCCTCGCCTCAGGACAAGGGCCAGGTGGCAGCCAAGGTAGAAAAGAAGGCTGAGGTGGCTAATGGATCTAATGGGGAGAATGGGTATAATGGGTCTAATGGGCTTGAGCCTAATGAGCCCACCAAGCCCATTAAACCCACTAAGCCCACCAAAATCGCCAAGCCGCAGCTACAGCAGCTCGCCGAGGCAGAGACGTCGCAGGCAGAGGAGGTTTTGCCCCCCGTCGTGGAAGAGCCCCGCAAGGAGCTGGCACAAGCCACTGCCACCACGAAGAAGCAGCCGCGAACGCTGACGGAGCACGACATCCCCATCACCCGTCCTGAGAACTACAAGTACACCCCCGAGGAGCTGGCACAGCTGCGCAAGCAGGCCGACGAGGCCTACCTGAAGTGGGTGGAACTGGAACTCGAGATTTCCAAAAACAACTTACAACAAACAGCACAACAGGAATAGTGCTGGAGAACACAAATGTTACGAATAAAAAAAATAACATAGCATAACCATTATGAAAAGAATCGTCATCATGCTGCTCATTGCTTGCAGCGCAACAATAACCGCCAGTGCCCAGCAGAAGAAGGCCACAGTTGATAATACGCCTTACAACGTGAAGGCCCTGTTCTATAGCTTCCTGAGGTCGTGGGGCAATTCCTCCGACGAGGTCTACTCGGTCGTTAAGAACCCCAACACCAACCAGATTGAGTCGAGCGTTAAGATTACCCACTTCGTGGCCAATGTCAATACCGGCACTGTGCGACAGAACATGTCTGCCATTGCCGAGGCATTTAAGAAGGATGAACCAAGGTCTTACCAGTTGCTTCATCTGGCTCCCACTAACAAGGAGTCGTTCTCGCTGAGCGCTGTCAACGAAAACGGACAGAAAACCAGCTACTTGATTCGCGCCAAAGAACCCGAGGAAATGTGGCTCCTGTGCGCCAAGAACCCTGAGAACCCCAAGCTGCGCGATGCCTATGCCATCAAGTGGACGTACAACAACGATAAGAGCAAGGCCCTCGGAGCCATCTATCAGATTACCTCGCTGCGTCCTGACTACTACGAGCAGAACATGAGTGCCGGCACAGGCATCTTCAACAACAGTCAACCCACTACAGCCAAAACGTTCAAGATTGTAGGTCGCGTGGATGAGAATATCAAGGACTCTCTGTACAATATCTACATCGCTGACACGGGCGCTGACCTCGCCAACATCGGCGACGACGACTACATTGCTTGTGTGCCCGTCATCAACAAGCGCTTTGAGTGGCAGACGGAACTTGACCACCGCTGCGTAGGTCGCTTACGTTGCATCTTCCCTGACGGCTCGCTCTGCTCAGCATGGATAAATCTTGACTTCGTACCAGGCGAAACCTACAACATCACTGTTCATAATGGCTGGTATGACGAGGACCGCGACTTCGAACGCCGCGTGGGCCGCAACTCTGGAAAAAGTCTGCTGACTGCACGCCAAAGTGCAGGAAACGACGATGTGTTGACTGTCGACACTGTACCCGTTCTCGATGACAATGACATTGTTCTCGACGGTGTGGAGATCGTAGAACCTGAAGACCAGTGGGAATCGCATGCAATACCCATAAAACGGGGGTACGAATATGAAAATGTGGAGGCATGGACAAGGTCCCTTACGGCGCAACAACAGGCTCTGCTGATGTTCAAGGCTAAAGGTATCGAGGATGGCATCGAAAGAGTCAAGGCGTCGTACAAGCCCATTGGTGAACTCATGAAACGCGACATGGCCTTTAACAAAGTCTCCGATAAGATATTTGAGAATATTGCTGCACAAAACAAGGAGTTGGACAAGAGTATCCAGGAGTTCCAAAAGGCTTTGTTCGCACTGAATCCACCCATGAAAATACGAGTGAGTTTTTATACCGAAGCCTTTAAGGAAATACTGAATACCTTCACCGAGCAGAACAAGGGCTTTACAGAGATGTACGCCAAGATGGGCTCGCTCCCGAAGTCTGCTCAGAAGACGCAGAAGTACATCACCAAGCTCACAGAGAAGTATGCGAATGAGATGATGAAGAACCTCGGACTGATGAAATAATCGGGCAGGTCAGCGCTCGTAGTCCACGAAGGCATAGCGGTGCTGGTGACGCTCGTCGGTATCATGATTCTCGCGCCACACCTCGTGCCACTCGCTGTAGTCAGGAAAGAAGGTGTCTGCCTGCGCTGGCGTGTCGTCGATTTCGGTCAGACACAGACGGTTGGCCAGCGGTAAGGCCTGCTTATAGACGCTGGCACCACCAATGATATAGATGTCCTCATCGGGCGCACAATGCTGAAGGGCTTCCCTGAGCGATGCGTAAGTGTCGCACCCAGGGAAGTCCTTTTGCGTGCGGCTGAGCACGATGTTGCGGCGGTTGGGCAGTGCACCCTTGGGCAGCGACAGGAAGGTGTTGCGCCCCATGATGATGGTGTGGCCCGTGGTCAGCGCCTTGAACCGCTTCAGGTCGTTGGGCAGCCAGTAGATAAGTTTATTCTGATAGCCGATGGCACGATCCTTGGCCACCGCTGCAATAATCGAAATCATCATTATCAATTATTAATTGTCAATTGTCAATTAGACAGAAACTTCTGCCTTGATGTGTGGATGTGGGTCGTAGCCCTCGAGCTGGAAGTCCTCGTACTGGAAGTCGAAGAGCGACTTCACATCAGGATTCAGAATCATGCGGGGTAGGGGACGAGGCTCGCGAGTGAGCTGCAGGCGTGCCTGGTCGAGATGGTTCAGGTAGAGATGGGTGTCGCCGGTGGTGTGTATGAAGTCGCCGGCTTTCATGCCCGTCACCTGTGCCATCATCTGCAGCAGCAGGGCGTAGGAGGCGATGTTGAAGGGCACGCCGAGGAATGTGTCGGCGCTTCGCTGATAGAGCTGCAGCGAGAGGCGACGGCGTCCTGCGTCCTCAGGGTCGGGGGCAGTGTAGAACTGGAAGATGGTGTGACACGGCGGCAGCGCCATATCGTTGACCTCGGCAACGTTCCACGCAGAGACAATCATGCGGCGCGAGTCGGGGTTGTTCTTCAGCTGGTCAAGCACGTACTGTATCTGGTCGATGGTGCCACCCTTATAGTCGGGCCATGAGCGCCACTGGTGGCCGTAGACGGGGCCCAGCTCGCCGTTCTCGTCGGCCCATTCGTTCCAGATGCGTACGCCGTGTTCCTGCAGGTAGCGCACGTTGGTGTCGCCCTTGAGGAACCACAGCAGCTCGTAGATGATGGACTTCAGGTGCAGCTTCTTTGTGGTGAGCAGCGGGAATCCGTCGGCAAGGTTGTAGCGCGACTGTGTGCCGAAGATGCTGAGCGTACCAGTGCCGGTACGGTCGCCCTTCTGTGTGCCTTCGGTCAGAATGCGGTTAAGTATGTCTAAATACTGTTTCATATCTGTTTAAGTAGTATAGGTTCGTAATCATTGGGTATGTGTGTCGTTCTGATGCGCCACTCCTTGGGGTAGAGGTTGTTGGCGCGTGTGCCGATGTTCTTCATCTGTCCCAACGGGTGGCCGAGGAACGACACCTCGACGATGCCGCGAGGGGTGTCCGCGGGCAGCACGAGTGCCTCGCCGCGGAGGTAGGCTATGGCCGACTTGTAATCTAAATCGACTTTTAGAGGTGAGAGGTGAGAGGTGAGAGGTGAGGGATTTGTCTGATGCTTGGCGGTTGATGGCTGATGGGCTGTTCCACTCTTCCTTAATGCGCAGAGGAAGAGTCCTTCGCCTCGTGTGATGCCAGGAATGAAGCGATAGACAGGCTGGTCGAAGCCTGGGAGCAGGGAGCCGGTGATGTTCCATTCGGGGGCGATGTCGACCGTCAGCACCTCGGCGTCGAACTCCTCCATAATCCAGCGGATGTTCTCCTCGTTCTCCTTTGTGTTGAATGTACATGTGCTGTATATGAGCAGGCCGCCGTCGTTGAGACACGCCCATGCATCGTTGACAATCTCGCGCTGCAGCTGCCAACACTTCTCGACGTTCTGCGGACTCCACTCGCGGATGGTGGCCTCGTCCTTGCGGAACATGCCCTCGCCCGAGCAGGGAACGTCGCAGAGAATGACGTCGAAGCGCTGCTTCGACTTGCGGATGTCGCGTGGATAGCTGTTGGTGACGGTGCAGCCGGGATAGCCCCACTTCGTGATGTTCTCGCTGAGAATGTTGGCACGCTGGCGTATGGGCTCGTTCGAACAGAGCGTACTGCCAGCCGGGAGCGTGGCGATGGCTGCCGTTGACTTGCCGCCGGGTGCGGCACACATGTCGAGCATGCTGACGGGGCGGTCGACGAACTGGCGCAGCACGTGGCAGACGAACATCGACGATGCCTCCTGAACGTAGTAGCAGCCGGCATGCAGCAGCGGGTCCATCGTGAAGTTGGGACGCTGTGGCAGGTAGTAGCCCTCGCTGCACCAGGCGACAGGCTCGCCGTCGGCAACGGTCAGCCCCGCGGTCTTCATGGGGTTCAGGCGGATGCTGACGGGCACTTCCTCGCTGAACGAGTCCAGAAACCTCTGGAACCGCTCTTCGCCCATCATCGCGCGTGTGTACCTTATAAAATCTTCGGGCAGTTGCATCACTTTTTTGCCTTTTCGGGCACAAAATTAAAAAAAAACTGCGAACTTTGCAACTAATTTCGCATCCAATGCGTCTAAAGGACAAAGAAACATTAAAAAACAATCAGAATATGAAGAATTATTTTATTGCATTGACCTTGCTGCTCACCCTCGGAGCCAACGCTCCAGCAGCAGCGCAGACACAGAAGAAGAGTCAGCAGCACGAGCTTGTTGACACGACCAAACAGCACGCTGGACTTGAAGCTTTCAGCGACACCACAGACAGCAACGACGCTTACGAGGATTCCATCATCGGAGCTTCGATGGGCAGGCATATAGATGGAGAATGGGACGATGAAGACATCCACGGAGCCGTGAGCGACATATTCCGCTCGGTGAAGGCCGACGACATCGCAGGCATGTTCTTTGTGATTACTGTCTTGATTATCATCTTCGTCCTCTCGCCACTGGTCATCTTCGGTCTGCTACTCTTCTTTATCTTCCGCAACCGCAAGCAGAAGATGAAGCTGGCAGAGATGGCCATGAGGAACGGACAGCCCATTCCCGACCAACTGCTCAACGAACGGAAGTCGGCATTGGAAGACGACAGGGATACCTACAAGAGCGGCATGCGCCAGGTGTGCCTCGGTCTTGGACTGATGATTTTCCTCGGCCTTGTCCTCGGCAAGCTTGGCCTCGGCATCGGAGCCCTCGTGTTCTTCATTGGCGTGGGCAAGGTGGTCATCGCCCGTAAGCCCATGAACAATCAGGACTTGAACAACAATCGGAATTTTACATCACAGAACCATTCAAACAATAACGACTATGAGTAAGAGACTAATGCGCTCTGCCAGCGACAGAATCTTCGCCGGCGTTTGTGGCGGCTTGGCTGAGTACTTCGACTTCGACCCCGTACTGGTACGTATCGCCTACGCTTTCCTGACGGTGTTCACCGCCTTTAGCGGACTGATATTCTACATCGTACTCTGGATTGTGATGCCGGAGAGAAGGAGTTAGAGGAGTGAAGGAGTAAAAGGAGTAAGGAGTAAGGAGACGATGAGTAGGTTAAACGATATCTCTCTCGCAACCCAGGTGGCTGTGTTCCACAACAAGCGGGCTTTCGACCAGCTTGTACGTGAGTACCAGTCGCCTGTGAGGCGGTTCTTCCTCACTCAGACTCTGGGCGACGAGATGTTGAGCGACGACCTGGCACAAGACACCTTCGTGAAGGCCTACACCCACATCGGACAGTATCGTGGCACCTCCAGCTTCCTCACCTGGCTGACGCGCATCGCCTACAACGTGTGGTACGACCATGTGCGCAGCCGCCGTCCGACAGAGGACGTAGAACGCCTGCCCGAGCAGTCTTCCAGCAGCAGCGCATCGCTGTCGATGGACTTGCGCAAGGCGCTGGCCACCCTGAAAGAAGACGAACGCACGTGTATCACGCTGCAACAGATTGACGGCTACGACATCAAGGAGATTGCCCGTATCACGCAGATGAAGGAGGGCACGGTGAAGTCGCACCTCAGTCGTGGTAAAGAGAAATTAGCTAACTACTTAAGACAAAATGGTTATGACAGATAAAGAACTATTAGAACAACTCTTCGAGCCTGCCCGTCAGATGACGGTGGCCGACAACGGTTTCAGCGACCGTGTGATGGAACGTATCCCCCGACGCTCTACGCGTAGGCTCAGCCGTCTGTGGACAATCTTCTGTGTGGCTGTTGCCGGAGCACTGTTTGTGGTGTTCGACGGTTGCAACGTTGTGGCACAAGGACTGGTCATGATGCTGAAAACACGCCCCACGCAGCACGGTCTTCTGATGCTGACACTCGCAGTCGGAGTTGTCTGGCTGCTGGCATTCATTGAAGTGACAACGCGTGTTGCTCATCGTGAGCGTTTGCGCTTGGTTTAGTTTGCGCTTGGTTTAGTTTGTGCTTTTCAGTCGTCCCTGCTCGTCGAACATGCCGTAGGTCGTGCGTAGCACGATGAACTCCGTGCGGCGGTTCAGCTGGTTGCATTGCTCCTGCTGCTCCTCGTCCTTCAGGGCTGTCACAAATTCTTCGGTCAGTACGTCACCCTCCTTTAGGAACGGGTAGCGGCTGGCCACTTTTCGTTTAATAGTCTTGGGCTTCGACTTGCCGTAGCCCTTCGGTGTCAGGCGGTCGGCGGCAATGCCGTGATTGATGAGGTAGCTGACCACCGACTCGGCGCGTCGCTGCGACAGTCGCTCATTATACTGTTCCGAACCCTTGTAGTCGGTGTGTGCACTCAGCTCGATGGTGATGTTCGGGTTCTCGTTCAGCAGCTTTACCAATTCGTCGAGCGCTGTCTGTGATTCCGGACGGAGCGTAGCCTTGTCGAAGTCGTAGAATATGTTCTCTATCAGCACGGGAGCCGAGATGTTGGCCAGCGGGAACTGCAGCACATACTCATGAGAGGTCGTTGCCGTGTCGACGCGCAGTTCCTCCTTGTGGTTCAGATAGCCCTTGCAGGTACCGAGGAACACGTAGTCAACCCCCAGCTCTATCTCCTGTGTGAACGAGCCGTCGCCCTTCACGCTCAGTCGCTGGTTCGTACCGTCGTTGCCCACCATGTAGACCTGTCCGGCAGGCAGCTCGTAGCCGTCCTGCTCATAGACCCAGCCCTTGACCGTCACCAGCACCTCCGACTTCTCGAACGAGTAGATGTGATCCCAGCCACGGGCGTCGCCGCGGTTCGAGCTGAAGTAGCCGCGGTTGTGCAGTCCCTCGAAGGTCATGCCGAAGTCGTCGCCCTGAGAGTTCAGCGGGTAGCCGGGATGCTCCAGCTTATAGGAAAGGTTGTCTTCTGTGGGCTGTGCGATGAAAATATCGAGACCTCCAAGTCCAGGATGTCCGTTAGACGAGAAGTAGAGGTCGCCGTTGGGACGGAACGTGGGAAACATCTCGTCGCCGGGCGTGTTGATGGGTGCACCCAGGTTCTCGACGGCTCCCACACCGTTGGTTGTCAGTTCTGCACGCCAGATGTCGTAGCCGCCCATGCCGCCGGGCATGTCGCTGACGAAGTAGAGCCACATGCCGTCGGGCGATACCGCCGGGTGGGCGAAGGTCGACAGCGTGTCTTTCGAGATGACCAGCTCCGTTGGCTTGCTCCACGAGGCATCGCTGCGCCTGGCGGTGGCGATGGTGGCATAGCGCGGATAAGAGGGGTCGGTCTTGCAGAGCGTCAGGTACATCGTCTTGCCGTCGGGACTCAGCGTGCAGGCGCCTTCATCCATCGGCGAGTTCAGTTCCGAGTCAATGGTCTGCGGCTTCTGCCACTTGCCCTTATCGTCCTTCTGTGCAAAGAAGATGTCGGCATTCTTCGTGCCCGTGATGCCGCTCAGCTCGTCGCCTTGTGCCTGATTGCGTGTCGACGTGAACAACAGCTGCTCGAAGTTCTCGCCACCCAATACGGGTGAGTATTCGGCGCGTCGCGAGTTGAACATGTCCTGACGCTTCACGGTGTATTTAGAACCGGCAGCCTTCCATTCTGCCGCTTTCTGGGCCGACGCGAGTCCGTTCCTGACCAGTGGCGACTGCATGCCGCTGTCCCTCAAGGCGCGGAACGTCTTCTCGGCTTCTTTGTAGGAGCCGTTCTTCAGCTGCAGCTGGCCCAGATGGAGCAGTGCCGTTGTGTCAGCCTGACGGAAGCGCACGGCGTTGTTGTAGGCGGCAATGGCCTTCTGTGTGTAGTTGATGCGACGATAGCAGTCGCCCATGCGCAGTGCTCTCTTGCCGCGAATGGAGCGGTCCTTTGTCGGCGTCTTGGCGTAGGCCTTCTTGTACTGCTCTGCGGCATCGTAGTATTCGCCCAGGGCAAAGAGTTTGTCGCCCTTCTTCATGGCCGAGTCGGCGCCGCCGCACCCACTGAGGAGCACGGCTGCCATAACCGAATATACGATGGTGACTAACTTGCGCATACCTATTAATAACGTATGGCAGGCTGGTTTTATTGCTTTTTGCTGCGTTTCTTCTTCTCTTCCTCCTCCGGAGTCACGGTGACACGGCGGTTGGTGGGGTCGCACATCACGTCGCGCACGATGTCGGTCACCTGCTGTTTCAGTTCGCTGATGAACTGCTGTGCGTCGTACTTGTGCGCCTCGATGTCGCGCAGCTTCTTCTCCCAGATACCCGTCAGCTCGCAGCTCTTCAGCAGGTCCTCGTGAATAAGGTCGATGAGCTCAATGCCGGTAGGCGTAGCCACGAGGTTCTTGCGCTCCTTGCGGATGTAGCGGCGCTTGAAGAGCGTCTCAATGATGGCGGCACGCGTTGAGGGTCGTCCTATGCCGTTCTCCTTCATGAGGCGGCGCAGCTCCTCGTCGTCGACCAGCTTGCCCGCCGTCTCCATGGCGCGCAGCAGCGTGGCTTCGGTGTAGAACTTGGGCGGCGTGGTCCACTTCTCCGTCAGCGTCGGCTGGTGAGGACCGCTCTCGCCCTTCTCGAAGGGGGGCAGCGTGCGCTCCTCTTCCTCGGGCTTCTTCTCGTCGTCGTCGGTCTGAGCCTCCTTGGCGTAGACGGCACGCCATCCGGCATCGAGGATGGTGCGGCCTGTGACCTTGAACTCGATGGCGTCGGCAGAGTCGGTGCCTACACTGCCGAGCACGGTGGTCTGTGCAAACTTACAGTCGGGATAGAACACGGCGATGAAGCGGCGTGCTATCAGGTCATAGACCTTGCGCTGCAGGTCGGTGAGCGCTTGGGGAATGATGCCCGTGGGGATAATGGCGTGGTGGTCGGTGACCTTCGACGAGTCGAACACCTTCTTCGACTTCAGCAACGGCTTGCCGCCAAGGGGGCGCACCAGCTCGGCGTAGGGGGCCATGCCGGCGTGCTTGACCTGGAACAGACCGTTCATGGTCTGTGGACACTTGGCATAGACATCGTCGGGTAGGAAGGTGGTGTCCACACGCGGATAGGTGGTCAGCTTCTGCTCGTAGAGCTGCTGTATGATGTTCAGCGTCGTCTCGGCCGAGAGTCCGAACTTCTTGTTGCAGTCCACCTGCAGCGACGTCAGGTCGTAGAGCGACGGCGGCGTCTCGCGCCCGTTCTTCTTCTCTACATTCGTCACGGTGAACGGCTTGCCCTCGATGAGTGCGAAGGCCTGCTCGCCCTCCTCCTTCGACATGAAGCGCCCTTTGGTTGCCGTGAACGTCGTGTCGCGATACACCGTAGCCAGCACCCAGTAGGGCTCGGGCTTGAAGTTGTCAATCTCCTTCTGTCGGTTCACGATGAGGGCAAGGGTAGGGGTCTGCACGCGACCGATGGAGAGCACCTGCCGGTTCTGTCCGTAGTTGCTCTGTCCGTACTTGATGGTGTAGAGACGTGTGCAGTTGATGCCCAGCAGCCAGTCGCCGACGGCACGCGACAGTCCGGCCATGTAGAGCGACTGGTACTCGTCCTGATCCTTCAGCGTGGCAAAGCCCTCGCGGATGGCCTCGTCGGTCATCGACGATATCCATAGTCGGCGGACGGGACACTTGGCGCCAGCCTTCTGCATCACCCATCGCTGTATGAGCTCACCCTCCTGTCCGGCGTCACCGCAGTTGATGATGCTGTCGGCCTGCTGCATCAGCTGTTCAATGATGGCAAACTGCTTCTTGATGCCCTGGTCGTCTTTCAGTCGGATGCCGAAGCGCTGCGGAATCATGGGCAGCGACGTCAGGCTCCACGACCGCCACATGGGTGTGTAGTCCTCGGGCATCTTCAGCTCGCACAGGTGGCCGAAGGTCCACGTCACCTGGTAGCCGTTACCCTCCATGTAGCCGTCGTGGCTGGATGTTGCCCCGATGATGCGGGCTATGTCTTTCGCCACACTGGGCTTCTCTGCTATGCAAACTATCATGTCGTTTCTTCTAAATTTGCATGCAAAGTTACAAAATAATTGATAATTGATAATTGATAATTGACAATTTTTGGGTGCGGAAGCAATTTTTTCACTTTTCCCTTTTCCCTTTTCTCTTTTTTTTGTACCTTTGTCGCCGCATGAACCTAACTCTTATAAATTAACCAATGAAAAAATGAGAAAGAAAAGTTTCATGTTGCGTACACTGGCAGCAGGGCTGGCAGTGTTCAGTAGTGTGGCCGCTATGGGACAATCTGAGCCCGACTGGCTGCAGGATGTGTCGGACCGTATTCAGTTGCATGGTTATGCACAGGGTGGCTTTAACTACACCCACACCGACGATGCCGACGTAAACAGCTTCGAACTGAAGCGAACCCTCTTCTGGGCCAATGCCCAAATCACCGATCGCGTGTCCTTCTTGTTCATGCACGACTTCAACAGCGTAGTACAAGAGTATTACATGGACTACCGGTTCTCCAACAACAAGGCGCTGACCGTTCGCCTGGGACAATTCAAGAACGGTCTCTCCTACGAAAATCCTCTCTCACCGACCTCTATGGAGGCCATCGATGTCTACTCCGAGGGCGTTACCTATCTGACGGGCTGCGGCAGCGACCCCCTGATTGGTGTGCAGTATGGCCGCGACCTCGGTATGGCCGTGTTCGGTGAGACCAACGACGGGAAACTCCGTTACGAGCTTGACATCATGAATGGTCAGGCCATCAACAAGAAAGACCAGAACCCCGAGAAAGACTTCATCGGACGTCTGGAATACCGTCCGGCCAAGGGCCTGAACCTCGTGGCTACAGGACAGATTGGTCGCGGACACGCCATCAAGGAGTCTCCCTATATTGTAAACGAGAATGGTGAAAGCCTGATTAAGGTCGGCGAGAACTACAAGCGCAACCGCTGGACCGTGGGCTTCGACTATAAGTCAGCCGCCTTCAATGTCCACGGCGAGTATCTGGAAGGTGTCGACAAGAACACCACCAGCCGCGGCGCCTACCTGACCGGCAGCGTGCCCGTTGCCAAGGGCGTCGACCTCGTGGGCTCCTACGACTACTTCAACTTCAACACCGACCGCGACTACGACCAGCACAAGGCCATTGCCGGCATCCAGTGGTGGTTCTTCAAGAAGAACCGCTTCCAGGTGCAGTACGTCTATAAGAGTGCCGGAGTCGCCGGCGGACAATTCGTGAAGAACGCCTCTCACGCCATCATGGCACAGATGCAGGTGCGCTTCGATTGGGCAAAGAAAAAATAAGAAACCATGATAATCAAAGTAATACTGACAATCATCTTCCTGGCCGTGATGATTGGCGTGGGCGTGTACTCACGCAAGCAGGCCAGCAGTGTTGACGGTTTTGTTCTTGGCGGTCGTGCCGTAGGTCCCTGGCTCACGGCCTTCGCCTTCGGCACCAGTTATTTCTCGGCAGTAGTCTTCGTGGGCTATGCCGGACAGTTCGGATGGAAGTACGGCCTCTCCTCCGCGTGGATAGGCATCGGCAACGCCATCATCGGCTCGCTCCTCGCGTGGCTCATCCTGGGCCGTCGCACCAAGCTCATGACGCAGCACATCGAGTCGCGCACCATGCCCGACTTCTTCGGCACCCGCTTCAGCGACCAGGGCCTGCGCGTTGCAGCCTCCATCATCGCCTTCGTGTTCCTCATTCCCTACACCGCAGGCGTCTATAGCGGCATCTCGCGCCTCTTCGAGATGGGCTTCGACATTCCCTACGAGTACTGCGTCATCATCATGTCCATCCTCACCGCCGTCTACGTCATCATCGGCGGCTACAAGGCAACGGCCATGAACGACTTCATCCAGGGCATCATCATGCTCTTCGGCATCGTCGCCGTCATCCTGGCCGTGCTCAACGCCCAGGGCGGTCTGGCTACAGCCGTTTCCAAACTCGCCGAACTGCCTGCCGATGGCGCCACTGAGCCCGGCAGCGGCATGTTTGCCACGTGGTTCGGCCCCGACCCCTGGGGCCTGCTCGGCGTCGTCGTCCTGACCTCGCTCGGCACCATGGGCCTGCCCCAGATGGTAGGTAAGTTCTACAGCATCACCGACGAGAGCGCCATCCGTCGCGGCACCGTCATCTCCACCGTCTTCGCCTTCATCGTCGCCGGTGGCTGCTACTTCCTCGGAGGCTTCGGCCGTCTCTACGACCCCGTCATCAACGAGGCCACAGGCAAGATAGCCTTCGACAGCATCGTGCCCGCCATGCTCGTCACCCTGCCCGACGCCCTCATCGCCCTTGTGGTGCTGCTGGTGCTCTCGGCCTCCATGTCGACGCTCGCCTCGCTCGTGCTCACCTCCAGCTCAACCATGACGCTCGACCTCATCTACCGCGACAAGAAGTCGCTGCCCGGCGAGGTTGAGGACGGCACCATCGACGATATCGTCTCCGAGAAGATTGAGCGCCGCAAGGTCGTGGTGATGCGCGTGCTGATTATGTTCTTCATCGTCATCTCGCTGCTCATCGCCCTCAATCCCCCGACGTTCATTGCCCAGCTCATGGGCATCTCCTGGGGCGCACTGGCCGGAGCCTTCCTGGCCCCCTTCATGCTCGGTCTCTACTGGCGTGGCGTCACCACCGCCAGCGTCTGGGCCTGCTTCGTCTGGGGTGTTGGCCTCACCGTTGTCAACATGCTGATGGGCAACCCCATCAACCCCATCAACTGCGGTGCCATCGCCATGGTCGGCGGCTTCCCCGTCGTCTGGGGCGTCAGCCTGCTCACGAAGAAACTGCCCGCCCAGACCGTCGACAGCATCTTCGCCTGCTATAAGAAGTAACAACCGGCTCTTGGAGCATTTATAAACACACGGAGGGCAACCATCATCACGATGGCTGCCCTCTTTCTGCTATCCTTGGCTTGTTTTGCAAAGAAAATCCTCTTTCGCTGCAAAACTGTTGGCTTTGCCACCACCAGGCATACCGCCCCCTATCCCCCTCTATATCATGGGCTCCCCCTATATAAGGGGGGACCATAGATATGAGGGGATGGGGGCTACCTGCCTGGTCATTTCATGAGAGATCTTTTCGTTTCATTTTTTTGGGGTCCTTCGAGGCCTCTCCCCCCAAGGATTTACGTACTCCTCTAAGGAGTACTACAATCTTGGGGGGGACCTCTACGGAGGGTGTTGAAAGGAGGGGCATTATCGAATCCAAGTGAACTTGCCTTCGCTGCTACACAAACAGAAAACCGCCTCCGGCTTTCAACAAAAAAAACAAGAAAACCGCTGCGCGCAGAATGTTCCTCTGCAAAGGTTTTTTGGGGAGGGAGTTCCGACAAAAGCAGCCCCCCTTAGCAGAAAAGGGAACCTGCTTGTTTTTTAGCGAAGCGAGGTTTTTCCTGACGATGGTATAACCTGACGGAGGCAGGGGCAGGAGTTCAAGGACTATGGCCTTGGGAGTGTACTCACAAAGGCGATAGCCCTTGGATTACTGCAAAGTCCCAAGGACTTTCACCATCGTCAGGGGTTTTCTTTGTATTCTTTAAAACAGTCAGCCTTCAATCAAATTGACGTAGAGTTAAATTTGTTTACAAAATGCAGAGCCTTTATACAGGGGCTATGAGATTTTTTCAAAAGTCAACGAGTTTTGGAAAAATCTCCATGAGTTACGAAAAAATCTCCATGAGTTTTTCGTAAAACTCGGCCCCTCTCGGAACCCCAGTGTTTATCGGGGTTTTAGAGGTGTTGGGCTTAAAATGTAGCCTGTGACAAAATGTTTACAGAACCTTTCTGGCGGTCACATGGTCACAACTGTGACCGTGTGACCAAAGGCAGTCTACCCGAAGAGGGCTCGCAGGGCTTCCTCGACCTTGCGGACGGGATGGATGTGGATGGAGTATTTCTTGGTGTCGAGCCCCTGAAGGTTGTACTTCGGGATGATGATGTCGCTGAAGCCCAGTTTCTCGGCTTCGCTGATGCGCTGTTCGATGCGGGCCACGGGGCGCACTTCGCCCGAGAGGCCTACCTCGCCAGCCATGCACCAGCCCGGCTCAATGGGGGTATCGACGTTGGAGGAGAGGACGGCGGCAATGACCGAGAGGTCCATGGCAAGGTCGGTGACGCGCAGGCCGCCGGCAATGTTGACGAAGACGTCCTTCTGGGCGAGCTTGAAGCCTACGCGCTTCTCGAGTACGGCGAGCAGCATGTTCAGGCGGCGCTGGTCGAAGCCGGTGGCAGCACGCTGCGGCGTGCCGTAGGCGGCGGTGGAGACGAGGGCCTGAGTCTCAACAAGGAAGGGGCGCACACCCTCGATGGCGCTGGAGATGGCCACGCCGGAGAGGCCGTCGTGGTTGTCGGTGAGCAGCAGCTCGGAGGGGTTGCTGACCTGGCGCAGCCCGTTCTGCTGCATCTCGTAGATGCCCAGCTCGGAGGTGGAGCCGAAGCGGTTCTTGATGGCGCGCAGGATGCGGTACATGTGGTGCTGGTCGCCCTCGAACTGTATAACGGTATCGACGATGTGTTCCAGAATCTTAGGACCGGCCAGCGTGCCTTCCTTGGTGATGTGGCCGATGAGGATGACGGGCACGCCGCTTGACTTGGCAAAGCGCAGCAGCGCCGAGGCACACTCGCGCACCTGGGCTATGGAGCCGGCAGAGGAGTCGATGTCCTCGGTCATGATGGTCTGGATGGAGTCGATGACGACGAGCTGGGGCTTCACCTCCTTGATATGGTCGAAGATGGTCTCAAGCTGGTTCTCGCAGAGCAGGAGGAAGTCTCCGGATTGTCCGGATATTCCGGGTTTTCCGGGTTTTCCGGAGCTCAGGCGCTCGGCGCGCATCTTGAGCTGGTGGGCGCTCTCCTCGCCGCTGACGTAGAGCACGCGCAGGGGCAGCTGGAGCATGGTCTGCAGCGTGAGGGTGGACTTGCCGATGCCGGGTTCGCCGCCTAGCAGGACGATGCTGCCGGGTACCAGTCCGCCACCGAGGACGCGGTTGAGCTCCTGGTCCTGCATGTCGATGCGCGGATCGTCGGTGGCGCTGATTTCGCTCAGTCGCAACACGCGGGCGGTGTCGCGGCTACGCGAGGAGAGGTCGCCAGACTGGTCCCAGTTCCCCCTCCCTTTAGAGGGTGTCGAGGGGACGTTTCTGACCTCCTTGAACGTGTTCCATTGCCCGCAGGCGGGGCACTTGCCAATCCACTTGGCCGATTCCTGTCCGCAGTTGGAGCAGACATAAGCTATCTTCTCTTTTGCCATGATGGCGACAAAATTACGAAAATAAAGTGAAAAGTGAAAAGTGAAGAGTGAAAAATTTGCTGCCGCCCGGTAAAAATTGTGAATTATGAACTATGAATTATGAACTTTTTCGTACCTTTGCACTCAATTATGAGGAAAATTGTCTGTATCTTAGCAACGATATGCCTGCTGGCAAGTTGCGGCCAGTCGTACGAAGAGAAACAACGCATCAGCCGAGCACAGCGTCTGAAGATGCTGCGCGAGGACTCGGCGGCGCTGAAGGTGGCGGTGATGCCCACGATGGATTGCTTGCCGCTCTACGTAGCGCAGGAGCACGGGTTCTTCAAGAAGCAGGGCGTCGATGTGCGCCTGAAGCACTTCACGGCACAGATGGACTGCGACACCGCCATTGAGCGCGGTCGCGTGGAAGGACTGGTGAGCGACCTGGTGCGTACAGAGCGCCTGCAGCAGCAGGGAACGCCCTTGCGCTACGTGGCGGCCACCAACGCCTACTGGCAGCTCATAACGAGGCGCAATGCCCGTATCAGCGAACTGAAACAGCTGGACGACAAGATGGTGGCCATGACCCGCTACTCGGCCACCGACCTGCTGACAACCATTGCCGTTGACAGCGCAAAACTGAAGACGGAGCGCGTGTTCCGCATTCAGATAAACGACGTGAACATCCGACTCAACATGCTTCAGGGCAACGAGCTCGACGCCATGTTCCTGACCGAGCCTCAGGCCACACAGGCACGACTGCTGAAACACCGCGTGCTGATGGACAGCCGACAGCTGGACGTGAAGCCCGGTGTGTTGGCATTCAGCGAGAAGGCGCTCAAGAACAAGAAGCGCGAGAAGCAGTTGGCGCTCTTTATAAAAGCCTACAACCAGGCTTGCGATTCGCTGGCCCGTCATGGCGTGAAGGGCTATAAGGACGTTGCCGAGAAGTACTTCCACGTGAAGGGCCCGGCGCTGGACTCGCTGGCTAAGACGATGACCTACGAACGTGTGGCTGCTCCGCGCGAGAAGGACGTGGAGTGGGGGCGTAGGGCAATTAACAATTGATAATTGACAATTAGGAGAGTGAACGCACAACTGGACGACATACAGAAAACGATATGGCAAGGACAGCTCGGCACGGCGCTGAGCGGTCTGGAGAACTACCTGCTGACGTATTCGCACCCCAAGGAGTGGGGACAGCTGGAACGCATCAAGGAGGACTACCGGCTGATGGCCGACTACTGGCAGCGCGGCTATAATGACCCGCAGCGCCCGGCCGTCTATCTGTCGCTGCTACAACGCGCATCGGCATTGGCTACCGACCTGACCATCACCGACAGTATCCGCCAGTCGCCCTTTGTGCTCGATGCCTATAAACGCTGCAGGGCCTCGCGGCAGGACTGGTCGCTGGCCTCGCTGCGTAGCGACCTGGAGAGCTTCGTCTCGGAGCAGGCTCTGCTCGAACTGAAGCCCGAACACACCCGCGCCGAGGAGGAACGCCTGCTGAATGAGCGCCATCAAATGCTGATGAGCAACCTCTTCGACTATGTGTGGACATCGCACACATGGAGCGAGCGCGTGGGCAAGAGCTTCGCAGAGCTGTTGCTGTCGCCCACCATAGACGCGGCCGATCAGCAGTTGCTGGTGAGTGCCGTCACCTTGTCGCTACTCAATGCCTTCGACTTCCATAAGCTGCAGATACTGATGCTGGTCTATAGCCGCTCTACCGACGAGCAGGTGCGCCAGCGGGCCCTGGTGGGCTGGGCGCTGGGCATTGACTCACGCCAGCTGACGGTGTGGCCCGAGATGCTCACCATGGTGCAGCAGCTGACGGCCGACGAGCGGTGCCGACAGGAACTGAAGGAGCTGCAAATGCAGTTGGTGTACTGCCTGAAAGCCGATGAGGATAGTCAGAAGATACAGCAGGAGATGATTCCTGAGTTTATCAAGAACAACGACCAGTTCCGCATTACGCGTAACGGCATTGAGGAGATTGAGGAGGACTCGATGGAGGACATTCTGCACCCGGAACTGTCGGAGCAGCGCATGGAGAAACTGGAGCAGACCATGCGCCAGATGATTGACATGCAGCGCGCCGGGTCGGACATCTACTTCGGCGGCTTCTCGCAGATGAAGCGCTTCCCCTTCTTCAACGATACCTGCAACTGGCTGATGCCCTTCAGCCACAAGCATCCCGCCCTGCGCGAGGTGATGGCCGACGACAAGCGCCAGCGTATTCTGCTGGGACTGCTGCGCCACAGCTCCTTCTGCGACAGCGATGCCTACTCGTTTGCGCTGGGCTTCCATCAGGCGCTGGGACATTTGCCGAAGAACGTGCTGGAACTGCTGGAGCGCGGCGAACTGTCGCTGATTGGCGAGCAGATGGCCGGCGAGGACATGAAGCAGCCGGCTTTCCTGCGACGCAAGTATCTGCAGGATGTGTACCGCTTCTTCCGACTCTTCCCCTCGCGTAGCGTGTTCCGTAACCCCTTCGATGCAACCAGCAACCGCCTGTTCTTCTTCAAGGAACAACTGTTCCGGGAAACGCCCTTGGCTGCCGACTTCGTCGAGGTGGCCGCCTTCCTGACGAAGCAGCGTTATAAGACGGCGGCGCGTAGCGTGCTCGGCATCTGCACCGAGAAGGAGCACAACGAACGCTACTACCTGACCTTGGCCACGGTGTCGAGTGACGATGCCATGGACTGCTACCGCCAGGTGCTGGCACAGAACCCGCAGCAGCCGCAGGCTCTGCGCGGACTGGCGCGAGGACTGTTTGCTGAGAACGACTATCAGGGGGCTCTCAATGCCTACGAACAACTGTTGGCATTATATCCTGAGCACCATAACTATTTGTTGAACAAAGCCGTTTGTCTGGGGAATCTGCAGCAGTATGACGAGGCGCTGAAGATTCTCTTCAAAATGAACTACGAACAGCCTGACGACCAGAGTGTTAGCCGTATGCTGGCGTGGACACTCGTGGGTAGCGGAAAGCTGGAACAAGCCGCGAAACTCTATGCGCAAATGATGGAGACGCCGCTGCCCGATGACTACCTGAACTATGGTTTCTGCAAGTGGCTGAGCGGTCAGGTCGTGGAAGCCGCAGAGCTCTTCCGACAGTATGATATTCTGTGTAGCGACAAGGGCTTTGACTTTGACGCCGAGGCGGAATTCCGTCGCGAGAAAGCCCTGCTACAACGTCACGGCATCGGCGATGTGGAGATTCAATTAATGATAGACCACATTAAAGCGTAAAGGCGAGCAGGTGAGCAAACCAGCCGCGGAACTTCGCCCATGAGGAGCGTTCCGTCTTCCACCACTCCGGCGTCATCAGCACACTCTTCTTCGTATCGCGAGAGAACATTTGGTCGAGCTCGCTCGTCGTCTCCGGACTGATGATGATGGCATTGTCCTCGTAGTCGAAACGCAGACTGCGCGAATTGAGGTTGGCCGAGCCGATGGTGCAGAAGCGTCCATCGACCATCATAATCTTGGAATGATGGAAGCCCGGCTGGTAAATCCAGATGTTTGCCCCCATCTTCATCAGTTTATGGGCGTTGTAGAAGACACAGTCGGGCGTCAGCGGGATGTCGCTCTTCTGCGAAATCATGACGCTGAGCTTCACGCCGCGCTTGACAGCACGTCGCAGCGCCTTCCACAACGACGGCGAGAGGGTGAGGTAGGGGTTTATCAGGTTGATGGAGTCCTGAGCAGCATCAATGGCGGCGATGTAGAAACGGCGCACGGCATCGTTGCGTCCCAGCAAATGACCATCTGCCACATAGACGGCACCCGGCTCGCGGTTCATGATGCCTACCGTCTGATGGCCACCACGACCACCGCGGAAGTAGGCACCGTCGGTAAGACGTTCGCCCGTCACCTTGAACCATATCTCGCGGAAAATGAGCTGCAGGTCGTTGACGGCACTACCCTCAATGCGACAATGCAGGTCGCGCCACTCGCCAACCTGCTCCGTACCTTTTATATAATAGTCGGCCACGTTCATGCCACCGGTGTAGGCTATCTGCCCGTCGATGACCACTATCTTGCGGTGGTCGCGCGGCCAGATGTGGTTCACCCAAGGAAAGCGGATAGGGTCGTACTCGTGGATGTCGATGCTGTCGTTGCGAAGCACGTGGATATGGCGTTTCAGCAGCGGCTGGTTGTTGCTGTCGTTACCGAAGCCATCGAAGAGTGCACGCACCTCGACGCCCTCGCGCCGTTTCTCGCGCAGAATGTCGAAGAGCAGCGAGGCAATGCTGTCGTTGCGGAAGTTGAAGTACTCCAGATGGACGCTGTGACGAGCCTGGCGGATAGCGGCGAAGAGGTCGTCGAACTTGGCCTGTCCGCTCTGCAGCACGTGAACGCTGTTGTCGTCGGTGAAGCGTATTCCGTAATCAGTCATCTCACGACGAATGATGCTGTCGCTGGTCTCGCCCAGCGCATGAATCGGTAAAAAAGTAAGGATGACGAGCATCATCCTTACGATTGTATGTAGTTGTTTCATATCTTAGCTACGGTGTTTAAGACGGTATTCGAGTGGCGACAGGCCGAACTTCTCCTTGAAGACGAGAATGAAATTCTCGGCCGTCACGAAGCCGATGTTGGCTGCCAGCTCGCTCATGTTGATATTCGTTCGCTTCAGCAGGATACAGGCGTGCTTCAGGCGGAGGTCGCGCACCAACTCTGTGGGCGTCTTGCCCGTGAGGTTGCGAATCTTGTGGAAGAAGGGAACGCGGCCCATGCCCATGGCGGCGGACATCTCCTCAAGGCTGATCTGACCGCGGCTCATGTTCTGCAGCACATACTGCTCGATGTTCTTCAGCAGGCGCATATCGACGGCGTCCACCATCGCATACTCGTTGTTGAAGTCTCTTTCCTCCTCGGCCATGGCCTCTGCAATCTGCTCTGCCAGCTCGACGCTCTGAGTCGTTGCCGGAGCGTTCTCGGTGATAATGTGTGTCTCGACCTTCTTTATTTCGTCATCGTCGGAATCACCCTTCGTGGGGGCGAAGTCCTTGCTGTCGTAACTCTCGGTGGCCGTCGTCATACTGGAGTTCAGACTCTCGAGACGGCGTGTCTCGGCACCCTCGATGAGATCGTTGTCAAACTCAATCATGCCCAGGCCAAGAAGCTTGTTGAAACGCACAACGGCATCCTGCAGATTGAACGGCTTGACCAGATAATCATCGGCAGAGAGCGTGATGTCCATGTCCTTCATAATCTTCGCTGTCAACGGCATGTCGGTCATCAGGACGAACTTGGTGTTGGCACGCTCATAGTCCATCTTGATTTGGTTACACAGTTCGCTACCGCGAAGTCCGGGCATGTCCTCCTTACAAATAACGAGGTCGGCCTTTATCGTCTTCAGGTCTTGGGCAGCGTTGTGAATGTTGTTATAGACATGAATGTCGTAAACGTTGATAAGACGCTCGTTGATGAACTTCAGGAATTCTTCGTTATCGTCGATGAGGATGACAATGAACTTACCCGTCGGTGTGTCGGCGGTACGGCGAATGCGTATCTCGCTGGTCAGTGTGCCGCTGGTGTCGTCGGGCAGTTGCATCTCGCCCTTCGAGTTCAGTTCGTAGCGGTTGTGGACGTTCTGCTTGGCTCTCTCCTCGGGATGCTCCAGAGCCATCTGCATGTCGCTGACGCGGGTAATGATCTGCAGCATTTGTGAGTGCAGGGCATTCAGTTGCTCGCGCTCCTCCAGCGAAGATTCCTTCTCTGCGAGGTTGCTGATGATGGACGTCATGCGAATCATCGGCTGGCGCAGGTCATCGCTGGCAGCCCTGACCTCCTCGCGCTGTACCTTCAGCTGGTCGATAATGTCGTTCTTGCGCGTCCTGATTTCCTTGAATTGTCGGATGCCGATGCGCCAGATGTAGAGTGCGATGATAATGATGATGGCATAGGTCATGAGCATCCACCATGAGAAGAGCCAGTGGCGGTCAATCTTGATCTCGATGACGCGCTCCTGATTGCTGACGGAACCGTCGGAAGCTACGGCCTTGACGTGAAGCGTGTAGGTGCCGCTGCTCAGGTTCTCGAAAGTAACACCGTGCTTCAAGGCATCGCCCGTCTTCCAGTCGTTGTCCAGTCCCTCCATCCAGTACTTGAACTGCAGGCGCTCGCTCTGGTTGTAGTTGCCGGCAGCAAACTTGATGGTGAACGTGTTCTGGTTGTTGGCAAGCTCCAGACGGGTACTCTCGTTAAGAGCCTGCGGAAGCAGTACACGATCGTTATACTCGTGACCGATGTGAATCTCCTCCTCGCCGATGAACAACTGTGTCAGCATGACGCGTGGCAGAGCCTTGCTCTCCTCGTCTTGCTCCTGGCTGGTCCAGTTGATGCCGTAGAGTCCGCCGAACAACACATTGCCGTTGTTCTCGGTAATGATGGCACCGGGATTGAACTCGTTGCTCTGCAGACCGTCGCGTGTATCGTAGTTATAAGGACTGAAGGAGAATGTTCCCTCCTCGGAGTCGCGTTGTACGACAATGCGGCTGACACCGTTGCTCGTCGTTACCCAGATGTTGTGTTTGCGGTCTTCGGTAATACCGCAAATGTTATTGTTGCAGAGTCCCTCCTTCTCTGTCACGTACTGCAAGTTGTCTGTAGCCAGATTCAGGATGTTCAGACCTTCGCGTGTACCAATCCACAGCAGTTCGCGCGAGTCCATGTAGATTTGCGTGATATAGTTGTTGGTGAACTTCTTCATCGCCGTGGTGTTTCCAATAAGATGGCGCATCTCCGACGTCGAGAGGTTCATCAAGATAAGACCCTCGCTGGTGCCGATGAAGACAATGTTGCCCTTGGTGTAGCTGAGTGCGGTGATGTTGTTGGTCGATAACTTCCGGTTCTGCTGTGTGTAGGTTGAGAAGGTGTTCATTCTCGGACTGAATACCTGCAGACCGCCGTTGGTGGCAATCCAGAGGCTGCCGTTCTTGTCGGTACAAAGCGCATTGACATGGTCGTCGATGAGTGTCTTCGTACTGTCAGAATAATGTGTGTAGATGGTAGAGACACCATTCTTGATGCGTGTCAGACCGCTGTTCTTAGAACCAACCCACAGGCTTCCGTCGGGCGTTGTTGCCATACACGAAACCTTGACGCTCGCCAATCGTGCGTCTAAGTCCAAGACACCGTGGTCGCTGGTGCCGTACCAGATTTGGCCGTTGGCATCCTGTGTGATGGCGGTGATGTCACCGATAATACGCGACTGGAAACGGTAGATGTTAGCGCCATAATAGGCAACACCCGACTTCTCGGTGCCAACCCACACCAGGTCGGTATCGTCGATATAGAGGCTCTGAATCCTTACGACATCGTTGGTGAACTGTCGCTCATTGATGTTGCGCGGCTGAACCTGTTCTATCTCATGGGTATTGGCATTCATGCGGATGAGTCCGATGAGGTCGGTGCCAATCCAGATGTTTCCGCTACGGTCGCCGCCCATGCCGTGGACGGAATTGTCAACGTTGGCGCTGGTCATTCCAAGACGGTCGCCAACAGAAGTGTCCCATGTATTCGTTTTCTTGTTATAGACGAAGAGAGTGCCTCGTCCGAAGAGCCAGATGTTGTCCATCTGGTCTGCAAAGGCCTGTAGCGTCGGCGTGTTACGCAGATGGCGGTCGGCAATCTCGTTGGTAGCCCAGACGGTGTGCTGCTGGTGCATAACATCGCAGCAGACAATGCGACCATTGTCATAGACCATGAGTGCGCCGTCCCGGCATTCGCTGATAGAGCAGATATTGCCTTCGGGAACGCCCGTGACGTCGCCGGTATATCCGAACTCGTAAAGAAGCTGTTGTTGCATGTTGAAGCAGACAACACCCTTGTTGGGAATGGCGCCCCAAATGTTCTTGTGGCTGTCAATATAGACTACGGTCGGAATCTGGTCGATGTTCATCTTGGCAAACTCCTGCTTCATGTCGCGCTCAAACGTCTCAGTCTGAGGCTTATATACGCAGTAGCCTGTCGCGGTGCCTATCCAAAGATTGCCGTCGAGAGCTTCCTGAATGCTTGTGATGTAGCTGTCGGGCAGCGACGAACCATCCTGTGAGTTGCACTGGAACATCTTGAAGGTATAGCCGTCGTAGCGATAAAGTCCGGCCGACGTGCCGAACCACATATAGCCGCGCCCGTCTTTCAGAATACAGTTTACCTGACTGCTGGTCAAACCGTCCTTGGCATCTAAAGTCTTGAACAGATAGGCGCCAATGGCTGACAGCGAAATAAGTACCAGCGCCAGTATGGTCAAAGTTTTTCTGAGGTTTCTCATATCTGTCTTAAATCATACACGAGTAATGGTCCACAACACCAAGCAGATGGCGCTCCTTGTCGGTAACCAAAACAGAGTGGATTTTATATTTGTTCATGATTCGTTGTATCTCTGAAATCTTTGTCTGCGGACTGACCGTCTTCGGATTGGTGGTCATGATGTCGCTGACGGCGTGATTGAAGAACTCGGCCTGCCAGCGCTCTGTTGCGCGACGGATATCACCGTCGGTAATGAGTCCGGCAATGGTGTTGTCGTCGTTCATGGCCACACCCAGTCCTAACTTGCCTTTGCTGACGAGAATGATAGCTTCGCCCAAACGCATGGCTGGTGTGATGACGGGAAGGTCGGCTGTACGCATGACATCGCTGGCGGTGGTCAGCAAGCGTTTGCCTAACTCGCCGCCGGGATGGAACTGTGCAAAGTCCTGTGGCTTGAAATTACGTTTTTTGATAAGCGCTACGGCCAGAGCATCGCCCATCACCATCTGTGCTGTGGCGCTGCTGGTGGGAGCAAGGTTCAGGGGGTCTGCCTCATGGCTGACGCAGACGTTCAGATGGCAGTCGGCATACTTGGCAAGCAGCGAATCCTTATTGCCGCTCATGGCGATGATGGGTATCTGCATTTGCAGCACCATCGGAATGAAGCGTAGCAGTTCGTCGGTCTGACCGCTGTTGCTGATTGCCAGCACGACATCATCGGGTGTCATGACACCGAGGTCGCCGTGGAACACATCGAGGGGATTGATAAAGAACGATGGTGTACCCGTTGATGACAGCGTGGCTGCTATCTTGGCACCTACATGACCGCTCTTGCCTACACCGGTAACGATAATCTTACCATGACAACGGAACATGAGTTCAACAGCACGGTCGAATCCCTCGTCCATCATCGGGATGAGACCCAGCAGTGCCTCGGCCTCGTCCTTGATGCATTTAATACCGTATTCTCTTGCGTTCACTTCGTCTTTTCTTGTTATGTCGTAATTCCGTTATTCCGTAATTCTTCTAATCAGGTCTTCGAGTTTGCTTAATTCCAGCATATTAGCAGCATCGCTCAGTCCGGCATCAGGGGTGGGGTGTACTTCGAAGAACCAGCCCGTAGCACCGAAAGCCTTGGCGGCCAGTGCCATCTGCGGTACAAAGCGACGGTCGCCGCCCGTCTTGCCGTCGGCACCGCCGGGACGCTGCACGCTGTGCGTACAATCCATGATAACCGTCGGTACCAGCTCCAGCATATCGGGGATGTTGCGGAAATCCACGACGAGGTTGTTATAGCCCATCATGTTGCCGCGCTCTGTCAGCCATACCTCTTTGGCTCCGCTGTCGAGCGCTTTCTCCACGGGGTATTTCATGTCGCGTCCACTGAGGAACTGTGCTTTCTTGATGTTTACTGTGCGTCCCGTCTTGGCTGCTGCCACGAGTAGGTCGGTCTGTCGGCAGAGGAAGGCTGGTATCTGCAGTACGTCGCACACCTCGCCAGCCGGCTTTGCCTGCCAGGCTTCATGGATATCGGTAAGTATGCGCAGTCCGTAGCGGCTTTTGATATCGGCCAACATCTGAAGGCCGCGGTCGATACCAGGTCCCCGGAACGAGCGAAGGCTCGTGCGGTTGGCCTTGTCGAACGAGGCTTTGAAGATAATGTCAGTGCCCAGCAGGGCATTTATTCTCACCAATTCCCTGGCAACGGTGTCAAGCAACTCGGCTGATTCGATAACACAGGGACCTGCGATGATGGTAGTTTTTTCCATTGTTCGTTGCAAAGATATTACTTTTTCTTTAATTCACCAACAAAAACGTCAACAAATTATTACTCTTTAATAATGTGAATATCGCGCTGCGGGAACGGAATGGAGATTCCGTGGGCATCGAGCGTGTCATAGACGCACTTCAGTACATCGCTGATAACGTACGATTTCTTGACGGCATCGGCCCATACGAAAAGCTTGAAGTTGACGCTGGAATCGCCCATCTCGCTGACTACCGCTTTCACCTGCTTCTCCGGGTCCATCCATTCGTGGTTCATGGCGTTGACGGCATTCTCGACCAACTGAGTCACCTGCCTCAAGTTAGAACCATAGGCAACGCCGAAGGGCACAATAGCCAGCACATAGCCGTGGTTGCGCGTCAGGTTCTTATAGTTCTTTGCGAAGAGTTGCGCGTTCTGGAACGTGATGACTTCACCATAGAGCGACTCGACGACGGTGGAGGTGTAGCTGATGGATGCTACCTTGCCCATAGTGCCATCGACTTCTATCCAGTCGCCCACTTTGATACGACCTGTCATGAGCGAGGCACCGTAATAGATGTTCTCAATGATGTCCTTCAAGGCGAAACCAATACCAGTGGAGAGACCGCCTCCGAGTGCCATCAACCAGTATACGCTGACGTTGAGCAGGGAGAGCGAGAAGAGTAGCCATGCACCCCAGACAATCACCTGTATAATGTTGCGTCCCATTACCGTGCGGCTCTCGGCTGTTGACGGGTCCTTATGATTAAAGTGCAGACGCATGAGACTGAGCGTTGTTTTCGAAAGCCATGAGAACAGGAACCACAGGCTCACCACGATGCTAATCTTGACGATGCTAACCTGGAAGTTCTTCTGGTCAATGAAATTGCGGTTGAAAATGTCCCAACACATATCGCTCAGGTTGAAGACGTCGGCTGCCCAATAGATGGAGAGCATGACCGAACCGACGATGAGAATCGGAACAACCACTTGATGGGTGAGCGAATAGAGCCATGTCTTGGTGATGGGCTTGTTGTCGAAGTTATGACGTTTGGCGTAGAGTTTCAGGTATTGCGAAATGCTGGTGACGGTCAAAATACACGTCAGTTGCATAATCCACCAAATGAGCAATTGTACGGCCAAGAGCGTGTAACCTCCCCATGAGCAGCCGACGGAGGCTATGAAGACAATCAACGAGATGTAGGTGTAGAATATGTCTGAATGAGGGATGTTCTGATTGTGTCGTCTGACACCTAACCATTGCCATATCATACAGCCCAGTAGGATGGGGGGGAATGCGAGACTTACCAGTTCGCTTGGAATGAGGACGATGCGGAACGTGATGACCACCAGGCCGATAACTAACAGTGGCGCGTAGATGTGGAAGGCACTCTTGATCTGACTGCCGTTTACACGCAGTAGCAGCGAGATAAGGATGACCGCCAGCAGCCACAGGTACTCAACCAGTAGGCCGGAGGCCATAATGAAGAAGTTCTGGCTGCTGTTGTGACGCAACAATCCCATGAGGATAGCCAGGGTAATGGTTGTCGTTGCCCAGATAATGGATGAGCGCTTTTTGAGAAACTCCGGCGTGTGCAGACGTCGCGGCATGAAACGAAAAGCCAGCAGGTTCAGTCCGATAGCGATGAGAGCATAGAAAAGAATCGCACAGAAAAGACCTATAATCCAGTAGATGTTCCAGTCGGAATGGCGGTTCTCCTGATTGATGGAGTATTTCTTGCCTACCACTTCCTGCATGGTTTGCCATTTCTGTTTCAGGTGGCGCACGATGCCGATGTAGGTGTCGCCGCCATTGACGAAGATGCTTGTCTGGATGTCGTAGTAGCGCTTCTGGGCGTAATCGTTCATGTTCTTCAGACGACTTTCCGTCATGTCGTAATAGCGGATGTAGTCCTCCATCTGCTGTGAGGCATCCGTCAGCGTTCGCATAATACTGGTAGCCAGTGTGAGGCAAACGCTGCGGTCTATACGCGCCTTGTCGCTCAGCATATTGACGGGCATGTTCTTCAGGCTCGTCACCAGGCTGTCGTAGCGGGCTATCTCGCCGCTGGTATTGGCGATATACTCACGGAATGGCATCTGGCGGCGTTGGAAATCCTGGTAAAGTTCCGTTGCCTGATGGCAGGCGTAAGTCAAGTCGAACAGGTATTCTTGATCCTGTGAGTATAGCATCAAGGCGTTCTGGTTCGATTGCCTCATGGTTTGTGTCAAACTGCGGTACACCTCTTCGCGCTGTTCCTCGCGTTGTTCGCGTTGGGCGTTCAACTCCTGATAGTGCTTTGTCAACTCCGAGCGCAGGATTGTGAGTGTCTGTTCAAGGTTTTTCTCTTTCAGCACGGCACCGGCCTCGCTGATAAATGCAGCCAGAAGCAGAAGTATGATTGATAATCGTCGCATGTTTTTTCTGTTTTTTTCCTTATTCTGCGTGCAAAGTTACGAATTTTTTTCATATCTTTGCACGCAAAACCCTTAAAATACAGATGAATGTCAAAAATAATTGCTGATAGTGGAAGTACCAAGACCGACTGGGTGTTCCTGAATGATGACCATGCGACTGTCCGTGTGCAGACGCAGGGCATCAATCCCTTCCATCAGCAAGAGTCGGATATCGCCGCAATTCTGCGTGATGAGTTGCTGCCACAAATACCCTCTTCGGTATCGGAGATTTACTTTTATGGAAGTGGCGTACGTCCTGAGCTTGAATCGCTTATATGTCGTCTATTGAATGATGCCTTCCCTGCAGCAACGCATGTTGAGGCTCATGGTGATTTGTTGGGGGCTGCCGTTGCTCTCTGCGGTCGTGAAGCCGGTATCGCTTGTATTCTTGGTACCGGTGCCAACAGCGGCCTTTATGATGGACAGCGTATTGTGCAGAACACGCCGCCGTTGGGGTATGTCCTTGGCGACGAAGGTAGTGGCGCCGTATTGGGAATCCGCTTTCTTAACGCCCTGCTGAAGGGACGACTGTCAGCCAGTCTGCGTAAGAATTTCTTTGTACAGCAGCAAATGAGTGAGGCCGACATTATCGCCCGCGTTTACCGGCAGCCGCTGGCTAACCGTTGGCTGGCCTCTCTTTCGCCGTTTATCCATGCTCATTTGGACGACCCGGGTGTGCGTGATATTGTTATAAGGAATTTCCGTGACTTTTTCCGTCGTAACCTTGTTCCCTATGGCCGGCGTGACCTGCCTGTCGGCGCCGTTGGTAGCGTAGCGTGGTACTATCGCGAAGAACTTGCAGAGGCAGCGCGTCTGGAGAGCTTCTCGCTCGGTCGTGTGGAACGCTCGCCGATGGATGGACTCATTCGTTATTTTGCAAGTCTTTAGCCACTATACCATCATCAAATCGGCCATAATCATATCGCTGACGAAGAGTCCGCGACGAGTCAGTCTTAGGCATTCGTTCGTTATCTGCAGCAGTCCGTCGTTCAGATAGCGTTGTGCAGAGCGTAACAGATACGCCTGCTGCTGGGTGGTCAGTTCGTTGAGGCTCAGCCCTTCGCAAGTACGAAGAGCTACGGCTACGCGGTCGTTATAGTGGGTGTCTGCATCCAATTCTTCTTTCTCGAATTGTGGCTGTTGGTTCTCTATACCTTTTATATAATAATGTACGTTGCTGACGTTCCACTGTCGGCAATGTCCATCGTAGCTGTGGGCTGCAGCTCCCAGTCCGATATAGGGTGTGTTGTTCCAGTAGCTGCTGTTATGACGTGACCGCCGTCCGGGCTTGGCGAAGTTTGATAGTTCGTAGTGTTCGTATCCAGCCTCGGTCAGTTGGTCTATAAGCTGGTAATACATGGCCCGCTCCAGTTCTTCATCACACGGTTGGATTGTATCATCACTTAGAAGCCGGTAGAGTGGGGTGCCTTCCTCGTACATCAGCGAGTATGCCGACAGGTGCTCTGGAGCTAAACGAAGTGCACTCTCAATATCTTGCTGCCAGGCATCAAGTGTCTCTTTTGGGAAACCGTACATCAGGTCGATGCTGATATTATCGAAGCCGTGTTGTCGTAATAGCCTGACAGCCTCTTCTACCTGTCCGGCGGTGTGTCGTCTGTTGAGGAATCGGAGTCTGCTCTCGTCGAATGTCTGAGCCCCCATGCTTACGCGGTTCACGCCCATCGTGTGCAGCCCTTCGGCCAATTCCTCTGTGACATCGTCTGGGTTCACTTCCACTGTTATCTCAGCATTGACAGCCACCGTGAAGACTCTCTTTGCACTTTCCAATAGCTGTCTTAGTTGTGGCAGCGTCAGCTGACTCGGCGTTCCACCTCCTATATATATAGTATCAATCCTCTCGCCTCTCCCCTCTAGCTTCTCACCTCTCACCACCATTTCCTTGCGCACAGCATCTACATAACGCTGTCGTAGCGCCATGTCGGTAGTGGAATAGAAACCGCAGTATATACAGCGGCTTTTGCAGAAAGGAATATGTATGTAGAGTCCAGCCATGCGGCCGCAAAGGTACGAAATTGTGGGGTAAGCACCAAGGCTTTTTGGTTGTGTCGGGTTAAAATAGCTTAATTATTGAGCAGATTCGTTGGTCGTTCGCTTGGAAATGTCTACCTTTAGCCTCGCTTTTATGCATATAAACCTAAAACATTACCTATATGAAAGTTTATCAGACTAACGAGATTAAGAACATTGCATTGCTTGGCAGTGCGGGTAGCGGCAAGACAACTCTTGCCGAGTCAATGGTCTATGAGGCCGGTATCATTAAGCGCCGTGGCGCCGTAGAGAGTAAAAATACCATGAGCGACTACTTCCCCGTAGAGCAGGAATATGGTTACTCGGTATTCTCTACAGTTTTCCATGTGGAGTGGAATAACAAGAAATTGAACATCATTGACTGTCCGGGTTCGGATGATTTCGTAGGCGGCGCTATCACGGCTTTGAACGTCACCGATCAGGCTGTTATTCTGATTAATGGCCAGTATGGTCCTGAGGTGGGTACGCAGAATGCTTTCCGCTATACGGACAAGTTGCAGAAGCCCGTCATCTTCCTGGTGAACCAGTTGGATCGCGAGAACTGCGACTTCGACGCTATGCTGTCGAGCATGAAGGAGATTTATGGCGAGAAGTGTGTTCCTGTTCAGTACCCGATTGCTACCGGTCCGAACTTCAACGCCGTCATCGACGTGCTGTTGATGAAGAAATATTCTTGGAAGCCCGAGGGTGGCGCTCCTATTATTGAGGAGATTCCCGCCGAGGAGATGGAGAAGGCTAAGGAGTTGCACGCCGCCCTGGTGGAGGCTGCCGCTGCCAACGACGATACGCTGATGGAGAAATTCTTCGAGAGCGAGAACCTGACTGAGGACGAGATGCGCGAAGGTATTCGCAAGGGTCTCGTTACCCGTTCTATCTTCCCTGTGTTCTGTGTCTGTGCAGGAAAGGACATGGGCGTTCGCCGTCTGATGGAGTTCCTCGGCAACGTGGTGCCCTTCGTCAGCGAGATGCCGAAGATTCACAATACCCGTGGTGAGGAGGTTACTCCCGACACCAACGGCCCTGCCTCTATCTACTTCTTTAAGACCGGTGTGGAGCCACACATCGGTGAGGTGAGCTACTTCAAGGTTATGAGCGGCTGCATCAAGTCTGGTGACGATCTGACCAACGCCGACCGCGGCTCGAAGGAGCGTATCGGTACAATCTATGCCTGCGCCGGTGCTAACCGTATCGCTGTCGACCAGTTGAATGCCGGCGATATCGGCTGTACTGTGAAACTGAAGGATGTGAAGACCGGAAACACCTTGAATGGCAAGGACTGCGACAACAGATTTGACTTTATTAAATATCCCAACTCGAAGTACTCTCGTGCTGTGAAAGCCGTCAACGAGAGCGAGACAGAAAAGATGATGGCTGCCCTGACGAAGATGCGTCAGGAAGATCCTACGTGGGTGGTTGAGCAGTCGAAGGAACTGCGCCAGATTATCGTTCACGGTCAGGGTGAGTTCCACCTGCGCACGCTGAAGTGGCGTATGGAGAACAACGAGAAGATTCAGATTGAGTATCTGGAGCCGAAGATTCCGTATCGTGAGACCATCACGAAGATGGCTCGTGCCGACTACCGTCACAAGAAGCAGTCGGGTGGTGCCGGACAATTCGGTGAGGTGCATCTCATTGTAGAGCCTTATGCCGAGGGAATGCCCGATCCTACCAGCTTCAATATCAACGGTCAGGAGTTTAAGATGAACATCAAGTCGAAAGAGGAGAAGGATCTGGAGTGGGGCGGCAAGCTCGTCTTCATCAACAGTGTCGTCGGTGGTGCCATCGATATGCGCTTCATGCCTGCCATTCTGAAAGGTGTGATGGAACGTATGGAGCAGGGACCGCTGACCGGTTCGTATGCCCGCGATGTACGCGTCATCGTCTATGACGGTAAGATGCACCCCGTGGACTCTAACGAGTTGTCGTTCATGCTCGCTGCTCGTAACGCTTTCTCGGCTGCCTTCCGTGAGGCAGGACCGAAGGTGCTGGAGCCTATCTATGACTTGGAGGTCTATGTTCCCTCTGACTACATGGGCGACGTGATGAGCGACCTGCAGGGTCGTCGCGCCATGATTATGGGTATGGACTCTGAGGCAGGTTACCAGAAGCTGAGCGCCAAGATTCCTCTGAAGGAACTGTCGAACTACTCTATAGCACTGTCGTCGCTGACTGGCGGTCGCGCTTCGTTCACCACGAAGTTCGCCAGCTACGAGCTCGTGCCTAACGACATCCAGCAGCAGCTCATTAAGGAGCATGAGGCTGAGACGAAGGAAGACGAGTAATGCATCTAAGCAACTGGCTGCTGTCAGGCCTTTTGTGCCTGACAGCCTGTTCTTGCAGCATCGGCAGGAAGGGCTCGATTCTTCCTGCCGATGTGTCGTTAAAAGAGGGCGATGTGGTGTTTCGTCGGGGTGGTGGCTTCACGAGTCATGCCGTTCTGATTGCCGACAAAGGAGGAGCATATTCGCATGTAGGCATCGTGGTCGATTCGGCTGGTGTGCTGATGGTAGTACATGCCGTTCCTGGAGAACCCGACTACGAGGGTGACGAGGATCGTGTGAAGATGGAGATTCCCGCCGGCTTCTTTGACAAGATGCGTGCTGACAAGGGCGCTGTCTATCGTCCTATTGATAGTATTGCCGCCCGTCAGGCTGCCCGTCAGGCCATGATGACATATCGGCGGCGTGCGCTTTTTGATCATGACTATGACGACAGCGACACAACGGCTATGTACTGTACAGAACTGGTCGTTCATGCCTATAGCAAGTCGCGCAGTCCGCTAAAAGGGCTGGATCACCATCATTTGCACCTTGTGGGCTTCGAGGCCGATTGTGTGCTGCCCTCGGATGTGATGCATTGCGAGAACCTCAAGAAGATAACAACATTCTAAAACCTATTATTAACTTAAAAACAAAACCGTTATGAAGAAACTATTATCGCTTGCAGCAGTCTGCCTGTTTGTTGTGGCACTCTGCGCGTGTGGCTCTGCCAACACCCCTGAAGGCGTTACCGAGAAAGCCCTGAAGTGTATGATTAGCAAGGATTATCAGGGCTATGTTGACTTGATGCACTTCCAGAAGGAGAAGAGCAGTGAGGACATGCAGCAAATTGTAGCCCTCGTCAAGGACAAGATGGACAAGGAAATTGACAAGAAGGAAGGCATCAAGGACTACAAGATTGGTACGCCCGAGATTACTGACGACAAAGCTGTCGTGCCTTACACGCTGACCTATGGCAATGGCGAAACGAAGGAGGACAAGATGAAACTCGTCAAGACCGAAGACGGCAAGTGGATGATTGATTCCGGCAAGTAAGTCCCTCCCTTATTATATTATTGGAGCAGCTACCTACTGTATGAGTGGCTGCTCTTTTGTCTTTATATTTGCAATTATATTTGCTTAGTTTTGTTAATTCTGCCAAATTTTGTGGAAATAATTAATGGTATTATGTTAACGTATTAAGATTTCTGCTATCTTTGCAGGCAGAAAAGAAAAAAGATAGCAATGAAGAAAAGTACGATATGGATCATAGCTGTGGTGATGGGACTCTCGTTCCTGGCGCTGCTTTGGCTGCAGGTCTCATACATTGAGCAGATGGCGAAGATGAAGCGCGAGCAGTTCGACGAGTCGGTGAACCGTTCGCTCTATCAGGCCTCGCGCAATCTGGAGATGAATGAGACACTGCGCTATCTGGAGAAGGATGTTAAGGAGACGGAGCGCCGCGCCTTTACCCAGGACTCGCTGATGGTCGATGGCTTGGATGGTACAGTGAAACAGTCACACCAGTTTGCGGTGGCAGCCGACGACGGCACGGTCTATTCTTCGTTTGAGTTGAAGACTTTCGCCATCAGCCCTGCCAACGTGCCCAAGGCCATGATTCTGCGTAAGGACAAGAATGCGCTTACGGAGCTGTCCAAGTCGTGGCAGGAGGTGGTGCGCAACCGCTATGTCTATCAGAAGGCGCTACTCGACGAGGTGGTCTATAACATACTTTATACCGCCAGTGACAAGCCTCTGAAGGAACGCATTAACTTCAAGTTGCTGGACAGAGACCTGAATGCGGAGCTGATGAACAACGGCATCAGTCTGCCATACCACTTCACCGTGTCGACAGCCGACGGCCGAGAGGTGTACCGCTGTCCAGACTATAGCGATGAGGGCTCTGAGGTGACCTATTCGCAGACGCTGTTCCGCAACGACCCGTCATCGAAGATGGGTGTGGTGAGAATTCATTTTCCTGACATGGATTCCTACATCTACTCCGGTGTACGCTTTATGATTCCGTCGATTATCTTCACGCTGGTGCTGTTGGTGACGTTTATCTTCACGATTGTCATTATCTTCCGCCAGAAGCGCTACACGGAGATTAAGAACGACTTCATTAATAATATGACGCACGAGCTGAAGACGCCTATCAGCAGTATCTCGCTGGCGGCACAGATGCTGAACGACGAGTCGGTGGGTAAGAGCCCGCAGATGATGAAACATCTGGGCGGTGTCATCAACGACGAGTCCAAACGCCTGCGTTTCCTTGTGGAGAAGGTATTGCAGATGTCGATGTTCGACCGTAAGACGGCAGCGTTCAAAAAGAAAGAGCTCGATCTGAACGAGCTGTTGGAGAATACCGCCAGCACGTTCTCCCTGCGTGTGGAGCATACGGGCGGACATATCTATACAGAGATAGAGGCTGTGGATTCGGCCATCTACGTTGACGAGGTACACTTCACGAACGCCATTACCAACTTGATGGATAACGCCGTGAAGTACCGTAAGCCCGACCAGCCGCTGGACCTCTATATCAAGACGTGGAACCAGGGCGACCATCTCTGCTTCTCTATTCGCGACACGGGACAGGGCATTAAGAAGGAGAACGTCAAGAAGATCTTCGACAAGTTCTACCGTGTACACACCGGCAATGTGCACGACGTGAAGGGCTTTGGTCTTGGACTGGCTTATGTCAAGAAGATTATTAACTTGCACGAGGGTGAGATTAGGTGTGAGAGTGATTTTGGCAAAGGCACGACCTTCACGGTAACGTTGCCAATTCTGAAAGAAACAACATAGTATTAACTCATAAAAACAAACAATTATGGACGACAAACTGAAAATCTTGCTTTGCGAGGACGATGAGAACCTCGGTATGCTGTTGCGCGAGTATCTGGCAGCTAAGGGCTATCAGGCTGAACTGTGTGCTGACGGAGAGGCCGGCTTTAAGGCTTTCCTGAAGACGAAGTTCGATATCTGCGTGCTCGATGTGATGATGCCTAAGAAGGACGGCTTCACCCTGGCACAGGAAATCCGCCAGGCCAATGCCGAGATGCCAATCATCTTCCTGACGGCGAAGACGCTGAAGGAGGATATTCTTGAGGGCTTCAGACTGGGTGCTGACGACTATATCACCAAGCCTTTCTCGATGGAGGAGCTCGTTTTCCGTATTGAGGCCATCTTGCGTCGTGTTCGCGGTAAGAAGAGCAAGGAGTCAACACTCTACCACATTGGCGACTTCACCTTTGACACGCAGAAGCAGTTGCTCTCTATCGGTGAGAAGCAGACGAAGCTGACGACAAAGGAGAACGAACTGCTGGCTCTGCTCTGCTCGCATGCCAACGAGATTCTGCAGCGCGACTTCGCCTTGAAGACTATCTGGATTGACGATAACTACTTCAACGCCCGCTCAATGGATGTCTATATCACCAAGCTGCGTAAGCACTTGAAGGACGATCCGCAGATTGAGATTATCAATATCCACGGCAAGGGCTATAAGCTCATTACGCCGGAAGAGGAGTAGGGGATGTCTGATGTAAGATGTCTGATGTAAGATGTCTGATGTAAGATGTCTGATGTAAGATGTCTGATGTTTGATGTAGGATGTTTAGAGCAAAACAGATTATAACTTGGATGGGATTGGCACTGATGGGTATCGGTGCCATCCTTTTGTTGGTATGCTATTTGGCACACTGCGAGTCGAATACAGAACTGCTTATTGGACTGATGTTCATCGTTTTGGGCTTTATTTTGCATATATGGCAGCAGAAAAAGGGTGAGAAGTATTAAATAATATTAAAAAACCTCTCACCTCTCTCCTCTCACCCCTCACCTCTCGGAAAAAATTAGTACCTTTGCACCCGCTTTTAAGCAAAACATAACATTATTAATTATTTAACGTAGTATGAATCAATACGAAACCGTTTTCATTTTGACTCCCGTTTTGTCTGATGAACA
>Ga0310696_10000635_pt1 | contig 53726 bp, 71 predicted proteins | sample AusTroGonzalo_MG_4_FD_203885 | JGI IMG/M metagenome (GOLD analysis project Ga0310696, IMG submission 203885) | Bovine rumen microbial communities from tropical cattle in Woodstock, Queensland, Australia - Gonzalo_02 (v2) (version 2) | ecosystem: Host-associated > Mammals > Digestive system >...
ACCCCCGCCCCGGCTGCGAAGCAGCCGAAGGCCGCCGCCAAGGCCGCCAAGCCCGCCACCCCCGCGAAGGCTGCGAAGCAGCCCAAGGCCGCTACCCCCGCCCCGGCTGCGAAGCAGCCGAAGGCCCCGCGGCTCCAGCTGGTTCCCGAAGGGAACCGCTGGACGTTCGAGCCGAAGCAGATCTCGCTCAACGGCATAGCCGTTGCGGCGTCGTACAGCGTCACCCCCGTCAGCGGGGATGTGTACGCCTTCGCGATCATGGACGACCTGCCCGTGAGGCTGCACCTCGCCCCGTCGAACCCGCTGTACCACCCGGCCTTCGAGGCCGCCATGGCCTATAAGGCCATGCGGGACGCCAAGGTTGCCAAGGCCGAACCGGCTGCGAAGCAGCCGCAGGCCAAGCCCGCCACCCCCGCGAAGGCTGCGAAGCAGCCCAAGGCGAAGGCCGAAGCCAAGGCCGCCCCGGCTGCGAAGCAGCCGCAGGCCAAGCCCGCCGCTCCCGCCAAGCCCGCCACCCCCGCGAAGGCTGCGAAGCAGCCCAAGGCCGCCAAGGCCAAAGCCGCCCCGGCTGCGAAGCAGCCGCAGGCCGGTGACAAGGGCTGGATCGGCAGCGAGATCACCGGCAAGGGCTGGCGCATCGTCTTCGACGATGCGACCCAGCGCACGAGGGTCGTGTTCGACGGCACGCCTTCTGCGAAGCAGAAGGCCGCCGTCGAGGCCGCCGGGTTCTTCTTCAGCTCCGCTCTGCGGAGCTGGAACAAAAAGCTGTCCTGCAAGGCGTACCGCGCCGCCCAGCAGCTGGCCGCCGCGCTGACCGCGCTCAAGTGAGCGCGGTCACCGCTTTGCGGTGACTCACGCGGACAACGCCCGCAAATCATTTCGCCCGGCAACGCTGCCGGGCGCTTTTCCTACGGAAAAGCGAAAACGACCCGCAAATATTGCGTCACGAAAGGAGCCAGCACCATGAACACTTCGACGATTTTTTCCCGCGTTAACGAGATCATAGATCTCGTTAAGCCGCTTTCCCCGGCACATGATGCGCTTAAAGCGCTGGCAGGCGACCTTGAAGCCCAGCTTCGCGGCGAAATTGCCAACTCCAAAGGAGTTGGCAACGCCCTCAAAACGGTCGTGAAATTGCTGGACGGCGCGAAGAAAGACCGCCGTGACACCCTCGCGTACCCCTGGATTGACGGCGAAGGCCGTCAATGCGTGTGCAACGGGTTTGAGGCGTATAGGCTGCGCAAGCATCTGCCGCTGCCGGAACGCCCTGCAAACATTGGGGACGGCATCGACCTCGACCGCGTTTTCCCGGATAACGTGACCGGGTGGCGCAAGCTGACAATGCCCAACGCTAAGGAACTACGCGAGTTCATTGCCGTGGAGCGCGCCAAGTACACGGGCCGCAAGAGCAATTTCGGCCCGCTTTGGGACTTCGGGCCTAATGAGCCGAGCGTGAACGCGCTCTATCTGCTCAACGCCGCCACAATATTTCCGAACGCCGCCGAATTATTTTGGATTTCGCTCGTTCGCCCGCTTTACCTAACGTGCGAGGACGGCGATGCCGTCGTAATGCCGGTCAGAGTTAAGGGCAAAACCCAGCCGCCGCCCGCGAACGATGCGGAGCGTGAAGCGCATGAGGCGCTTGAAGCCAAGCAAAAGCAGGCCACCGAAGAGGATGCCGAACGCCGCGAAATCATTCGTAAAGCGCATGATGAATATGACGAGTGGCACGAAAAAGAGAAAGCTGCCGCCGCTGCTGCGCTTGAAGCGCATAAGGCCGTTGACAATGCGCCGGACGAGGCCGCCAAGGCCGAAGCGTTGGAGCGCTATTACGACGCCTGCGAATCATTCGCGAAAGCGCAGATTCGCAGGATCCACGCATGGCAGATATTCCACCCGGAAGATGCGATCAAACCCGAAGGGTTTGAGTCGATCATGAAGTTCCTTCACGCCCGCGATTACGCGAAAATGAACGCCGCCTAACCATTTCGACCGCCCGCCCGTGGGCATCATACGCGGGCAGATTGGAGCGCAACCATGAAAAAGCTGATCACCGTCACATTGGTCGCCGTGCTGGCGGCCGCCATTACCCTGACCGCCTGCGGCGTGTACATGATCGCATCCCGCGAAAACGTGATACGCCAGGGCGAATATGACGCCGGATTTGACGATGGCATCGAATGGGCCATCGAAAACATGGAACTCTACGCCGCCGAATCATTCGACGCAGATGATGACGAGCAGATTATCTGCATCGACTTAGGCGGGATGACATACGAACACGCCATAGGGCGCAAATGAGAAAGGAGCATCACTATGAACGCCAACACCACGAACATTGTCCCCGAACAGATTGCCATGACCCTCAACGGCGCGGAATCATTCCGCGCAGCCGAATCCCGGCGCACCAACGACGTCGTGAGCATCATCACGCTGCGCGAAAGCGCCCCCGACCTCGACGACAAGCAGGTTCTCGACTTCATCCTCACGTTATCCGCATCCCGTGAACGTGACACGCTGGCAGCTACGCTGCTGGATCATTTCGGGTCGCTGAAAAACGTTCTCGAAGCGCGGCCGGAGCAGCTGCGCACGATCAAGGGCATTGGCGAAAAGACAGCCAATCTGATCGCGTCCTTCATCCCCGTTATGAAGGCGTGGAAGCGCCGCACGACCGACCTACCGGACAGGATCGGCAATAGCCGCGAAGCCGAGCGCTATTGCCTGTCGCTGACGGCGGGCAACCGGGTCGAAGAGTTCTGGGTTGTGTGCCTCAACGCGAAATGTAACGTGCTTGGCAAGCGCCGGATCTCCACCGGGTCGCTTTCCGAGGTTTCGGCCTACCCCCGCATGGTCATGGAAACGGCGCTGAATTATAACGCCCATTCCGTTCTCCTCACGCACAATCATCCCGGCGGGACATGCGCTCCGTCCCCCGAGGATATTTCATCCACGATCCAGCTTCAGCGTTTGCTGAACGGCGTTGGAATCCTGACCCTCGATCACATCATCGTCGCCGGTGACATCACGTATAGCATGGTTCAGCACGGCGACATTGATTACCGAATCAGGAACCGCTGACCAACGCCGCTGGATCATTTTCACGAACATGATGACGCCCGCCCGTGGGCAGAAACGCGGGCAGAAAGGATTGCACCATGAACCGCTATTTGCTCTTTCTCCCCGGAATCCTGATCCTGTGCCTGCCCGTGATCAAAGCCATGTGCGATGCGCACAAGGCGAAGGTTGCCAAGCGGAAGGCCATTGCCGCCAAAGAGGCCCGCGAAGCCGCCCGGCGCGAAGCGCTGCGCAAGGCGAACGAGGAGCGCGAAGCCCGCAAGGCCGCCGAAGAAGCCGAGAAGGCTGCGCAGCCCAAGCGCAAGCCGGGTCGCCCTCGCAAGAATCCCGCCCCGGAACAACGCCCCGAAAACATTTCACCCGCGACGCCCGCACCGGCCACGCCGGTAACACCCGCCCCGGCAGCTGCTCCTGCAGCTGCCCCGGCTGCCCCGGTCGCCCCGGTCGCCCCGGCTGCCCCGGTCGCCGAAGCCCCGAAGCCCGCCAAGTACGTCGGCAACAATGCCTTCGCCGGTCAGACGGTCGCTTTCACCGGCGCGTTGCCCGGCATGACCCGCAGCGAAGCAATCAAGGCCGTCGAGAAGAACGGCGGCAAAGCATTTGACTCCATGCCCGCCGCCACCACGCTCCTCGTGGTAGGTGACCGGCCCGGAACGCGCAAGCTGGACAAGGCCGACGATTGGAACGTTCGCAAAATCACGGCCTTCGAGTTCGAGATGATGCTGCAAACCCCTCTGACGCTTGAACCGGACGAGTTCGCGGAATTATTCCTCGCCCGGATGGCCGGAAAGGCGGCGTGAGCAATGATCCATCACATCATCGTCAGCCGCGTTGACGGATACGCCTTCACACAGGCCGTGAAGTCAATCACCCCGGCCGTTTTCGACCCCCTGTCGATCTACGCCGGTCAGCCCGCGTTCGCCGTCACATACAATGACGGGCAAACGTGGCTGGAACACCCCTACCAACTCGCGCAGGATCCGCGGATCCTGTATCACATGGGCGGCGATTTCTATTGTGTGCAGCTTTCCGAAGCTGACGTTGCCGCGCTTCCTTACAAGACCCCCATGCCCGCATGACACATAACGACACATCACGAAAGGAGAATCACCATGAAAACCACAGCCAACACCATCACGCCCGAACCCATCACCCTGACCCCGGAAGAGTTCCTCGCCCGGTTCCTGCCCGCCTTCACGCCGCAGGACACGGACACAACGCCCGCGGATTATTTCGTCCGCAACCTCGACACCGGCAAGCTGGAACTGCACATTTCCAAGCCCACGTACCGCGCCCTGTCCGACGAGGACAAGCGCAGCGTGTGGGACGCCTTCTATTGGGGCCGCAAGGAAGGCTGCTGGATCAGCCGCGGCTTCAATGCCGAACTGCCCTATGACGTGGCCGAGTCCATTGGCCTGTCGGATGGCGGCTATTTCGTCACCCTGCACATGGATGATATTGCGCAGCAGGCCGAGCCGGTCGCCGAAGCCCCGAAGCCCAAGGCGAAGCCCGCCGCTCCCGCCAGGAGCGCAGCGCCAAAGGCGAAGCCGAAAACCGAACGCCCAGAAATCATTTCACCGGCGCAGCGCTTCACTCCCGCCGCCGTTGGTTCGATCATGGCCGACGAGATTGAAAACGTCCTTCGTAGCGGCAGCGGCTTTGAGGGCGGCAAGATCCGCATCGCCGCCTTCTACGCCAGCAATCGCACCCCCGACGAAGCCAAGCGATTCCTCAAAGAGGAATACGGCATCGGCGGCTGCTCCCACACCTGCCTTGACGGGGTTCACGGATTCGTGGATTACAACGGCTCCGGCATCGAGATCCGCAAGGGCGACATTATGAAGCCGAGCGCCACCGCAAAGCTGAGTTGGGTCACCGTTCACACCTACCTTCACGACATGATCAAGCGCGGCGCATATCTCACGGACAAGGAACAGCAGCGCCTGACCGAAATCAAGCGGCAGTACAAGGGCAAGCTGCCCACGCCGCATCCCCGCTATGGTTACCCCGCCTCAAAGGCGAGTGCATAACACGAAAGGAGCGTAACACCATGAACACCAATGCCAACACCACCCCCGCAACGCCCGCGGATTATTTCATCCGCAACCTCGAAACCGGCAAGCTGGAACTGCACTTCGCCAAGGCCACCTACGCGGCCTTGAGCGAAGCGGATAAGGCGAATGTGAAGCGCAATTTCCTGTGGGGCCGCAATTCCGGCTGCTGGATCAGCCGCTGCAAGGAGCCGAACCTTGCCTACGCCATCCGCTGCGCGGAATCCATCGGCCTTGCCGATGCGGGCCGCACCGGTGAGCGCCTGTCCTTCGCGGATCAGATGGCCCGCAAGGCCGAGAAGGCCGAGCGCCGGGCCGAGCACTACGACGCCCAAGCTGCCGCCGCTGATCAGCGCGGCGAAGCATTGCAGGCCCCGATCAATCAGATGCACGGCGACATTGCCTTCTTCACGCAGCCGAACATCAACACGAGCGCAGGCCGCGCCTTCACCCGCAAGCGGGATCGTATGTGGGCCGCCTTTGAGCAGGGCTTTGACGAGTTCCGCAAGTCGGATTACTGGCAATCCCGCGCCAAGGCCGCCCGCGCCACCGCGTCGCAAAAGGAATTGCAGGACAAGGGCTTCGTCATGCGCCGCATCAAGGAGCGCGAGTCCGATATCCGCAAGCTGAAATCTTCGGTCGAAGAGTACGAAGGCTTCATTGCCGCGCTGGATCGTGGCGAAACGCCGCGGGATCATTTCGGTTACGAAATCAAGCGCCCCCGCGCCGCGCTGGAATCGCAGATTGACACATGGTTGGAGCGGCTTGAGATCAAGCTCGACGAGTTGGGATTCTATCAGGATTGCCTTGACGCGTTGGGCGGTGTCGCTTTTGGCCCGGACAATATCAAGACCGGCTTCGTCGTGCAGATGAAGCGCTGGGGCGAAGTCACCGTCCTTTCCACCGGCCCGAAGAACTTCACCTACCGCACCCGCCACTCGCAGATCCCGCTCACGGATTCCTACGCGACAATCCTGGCCGTCGTGAGCGCCACCGAAGCGCCGAAGGCCGCCCACCCCTTCAAGGTCGGCGATTCCTTCACCTGCCCCCGTTGGAACCCGCGCCTTGGCAGCCACGGCGGCATTGAGGACGTCACCTACACCGTCATCCGCGCCACGGACAAGAGCATCACGCTCCAAACGGGCGAGGAAAAGCCCTTTGTCCGTAAGCCCCGGCAGAGCAGTTGGCGCGAAGGCGAATGGCTCGTATCCGTCACCGATCTGCACAAAGGCACATGGTATAAGAACGCCTGACAATCATTCGTCGCCCGCCCGTGGGCATCATACGCGGGCAGAAAGGAGCCTCACAATGGCAACCGAAAAATGGAACCCCGCCAAAGGCGTGACCACCACGCAGATCCTCTCCCTCGCGTACTGCACCATCTTCTGCATCTTCACCGACACCGGCTCCGGCATCGGACATTATTGGGGCCAGTACGCCAACAGCCGGTCGGAGATTGACTACGCGCACTTCGACGGCGATCACGAAACGCGCTTCGACCCGGACAGCGACTTCTTCGAGGCCACCACCGAGGACGGTTGCGAGGGCTGCTGGATCCGCGTCGAACTCGTCCGCTGGCATCCCGACACGAAGCAGTACACTCGCAAGCGCGTCGGCACAATCAAGACGCTGCGGGAAGGCCGAACAGCATGGCAGGACATGGGCGCTTTGGCCGGTGAACTGGCCTACCTCGCCAACAATGATGCAGCGCATAACGTGCTGAAGCGGGCCAAGCAGCTGGCCGCCGAGGCGGCAGCCGAAACCACAACGGCGCCGGATCATTCCGGCAACGCATGAAAGGAGCGTAACATCATGGAAACCATTCGCATCAGGGACATTCTGCAGAACGGCCAGTTCACCGTTCAGGGCCACCACCGCATCATCCGTTATTTGGGCATCGAGCATGGCGACGAAACCGTGACCATGTGGGACAGCGACTCCGGCACACTTCCGCCGGATCGCCTCATGGCCCACGAGGTCACCGCGGTCAATATCGAGGGCAACTGCATGGAGATCGAGTACGACGGCGACGAATACATGGGGCCGGAAGAGGACAGGCAGATCCGCAACATTAACGACCTCGCCGAATATCTGAACACCACGCCGGAACACCTTGAGCATGACGTGTACAAGTACACGGATTGCGGCGCGTGGATCAAGTGGGACGATGATTCCGTCACCGTCGGCTCCATTGTCGAAGGCAGCGATGCCGAGTTCGACAATACGCTGACCTTCCCGTTCAACGCCAGCGAGTATAACGAGTGGATTGATGAACTTGAGCAGCTGTGCGATGAAGCATGGCATGAAGCCAATGACGACCCGGAAGATGAAGAGGAGGAGTGATCACAATGAAGCGCGTTACGAAGATCAATATCACCGCCGAGGATGCCGCCGTGCGCGGCGTCATCCTCACGCTCGATAACGGCGAATCCGTCCTGCTTTCGTTCGCCGATGCGGGCATCATCAAGCAGCATTTCCTGCTCGACGAGCTGCGCTGCGGCATCCACAATGTCGTGGCCGAAGAGATCAACAGCGAAAACATCGACTTCGCCCGTGGCGACGTCACCCTTGAGGATTTCGAGCAGGAGATCTTCGAGGAACTTGAGGACGATATCACCTGTGGCGATTACACCGCCCTGTGCAACGACGGCGACTGGATTCGTGAGCGGGTGACCGACCTGGCCGCGTGTTACGGCCTTGATAACGATTGATGAAAGGAGTGATTGCAATGCCGCGCATCAGAACCCCGCACCTGTATTTCGTCACCTTCACCGTCCGCAACCTGCTGGAACTGAAATACCTCGTGTATCACACCAGCGCCGTCAACGCGACGGACGCCATCGAGAAAGCCAAGGCCGCGTGGGCCGCCACCGGCGACACCGTGCCGTATCCATTCGGCCTTCGCGCCAAACGCGTCACGAAGCCCCTCGCCAAGCTGTCCATCGTCGCATGGAACAACGTTCGCTATGAGGGCAAAGACCTGCTGGGCCGGTTTTACTGCCTCTACACCCGCATCCGCGAACCGCACGAGCGCATCCGTCACAGGGCGTGACAACGCCCGCGGATCATTCCTGACACCCGCCCCCGCATACGCGGGAACAAAAAACGCCCACGCGCCCGTTGGCGGCCGGAAAAATATTTTTCCCCTACGGGGAACTTCCCCGGAAAAACCGCCCCTCACGGCGCTGGGCCGTTTTCTGTGCTATGCTTTTCAGCCCCCGAAACAAACGGCGGGCCGGGCAGATCGTCCGGCCTGCCACCCATACGACCGCGCCGCACATGGCGCAGAAAGGAGCCACCCCCATGGACACCCCGAAATTCCTTCACGGCGAGGATCTGTACGCCTACCTCACGGAAACCCTGCACCTCACGGATCACACCATGACCTTCCACACTGTCGAAACCGGCGACGATTTCGAGTTCTGCGACGGCATGATCCCGGATTGGGAGTCGCTGAACGACGATGACGCCTTTAACGAGATCGCGGATCGCCATTGGCGTGACGAGTTCATCTACGTTTACGCCTGCACCACCTATCAGCTGGGTTCCGGTGAAAGCTGGGATGCCACCGCCGAAGAATTGGACGCGCTTTGGGATGCCCGCAGGACGTCCCCTGAAGCGTTCGATTCCATGATCGCACAGTACGCGGATGTACTGTTCAACCTCACCGATTCCAACGTCGCGAATCCTTGCTATGACGAGGATGCGCTTGACGAGGAATAATACGCGCCGAAATCATTCCGGCCAACACCACTTGACGCCGCCCGTGGGCATGATACACGGGAGAAAGGATAACCCCCATGATGAAAATGACGAACGTGGCCCGCAACATCGCGATCTTTACCGAGGAGCGCTTCACCGACGGCGGTAAAGGCACGGATTACATCACGACCGTGGAGAACGCCGCCACCAAGGAGCAGATCGACTTCAAGCGCGCCGCGAATTGGGATGACGCGCTCCAAGATCACGAGGACATGATCACCACCTACGCGCTGCCGCTGCAGGCTGCCGTCCACGCCGCCCGCATGGAGAAGGGCGGCAAGTACACCATCGCCTTCCTTGGCGACTTCGGCCTTCCCGTGGCGCTGCAGTTCACCTTCGACCGCGTTGAGTATAAGCACTACGCACAGTATGACGATGCCGTCGCCCTGATCTTCACCCCCGCCGGAAAGCGCAAGCTGCGCATGATGAACCTGTACAATCGCTCCTTCGTCCTCTGTGAGGGCTGGCGCGAACTGGACAAGCACGTCACCATGAATATTGACGAGCGGCCCAACGGCATCACCGTTTCGTCCGGGAAGTATTGCAGCTTTGATGAGCGCTATATGGATGATATCGCGGCGGCCTGGTCGGATGCCAAAGTGATCTATCGCATCAACCTGCAGCCGGAGCCGAAGCCGGAACCGAAGCCCGAACCCGTCCGGGAACATGAGATCGTCAACGGCATCACCGTCCTGCATGACGAGGAACACGGCCTGTGCGTGGGCATGGAACCCGATACCTTCGCCGCCGTCTACGCCCAGCCCGCCGACGGCCTCTCCGTCGAGGACAAGCTGATCCGCGCTCTCAACCGCGCCGCCATCGCGTCCGCGGCCCACGCCGAGGACGAGGACGGCGGAACCTGCAACTTCGATTCCCCCGTGCTGGATTATGCCGCCGCGGGCCTCTCCCGCGACGATGCGGAGCGCATCATTGGCTCCGTCGGCCTCGCATCCTATGATTGGGAAAAGATGCTCGTCATCACGGGCTGCTTCTCCGGTCAGGGCAACCGCCGCACGAAGATGGCCGAAACGTTCATGCACAGCATGATCGAATCCGGCTTCCCGTCCTGCATGTACTACCAGATGGACTGACGCGGCACAACGGCGCGGGATCATTTCCCGCGCCGCTTTCCGCAGGAAGGAGCATAACGCATGAAAACCTATGTCCGCAAAACCCATGATGTGTGGATCATTGAGGGCTACCACAGCGGCAAATGGTCGCAGGAAATCACATCTCCCTACGCCAGCTACACCGACCGCGAAAAGGCGAAGGAAACCCTTCGCGCATACAAAGGCGCGTTCCCCCGCACGGCGTTCCGCATCGTGAAGCGCCGCGTACCCAACGAGCAGAAAGGAGCATGACACATGGCAGCATTGCAGATCAAGACCGAGGCCGACCGGCTGCCGGTGGCCATCACCTACACCCGCGGCAGGATCGAGGCGCTGACCGCTGATATCGCCGGTTGCGATTACACCGAGGATGTGAACGGACGCCTCGAATACGCCCCCGGATCCTACGCGGAAGAAAAGCGCGATCTCGAACGCGAAAGGCGCACCTGGGAGATCATGCTGGATATCCTCACCCGCGAAACCCCGACCCACGTACTTGATTGGTGACCTACGAAAGGAGTGACACGCATGGCATTGCATTGGGACTTCAAGGAAAAAGCCGGTACGCTCACGCAGATCCTTCGGGATGGCACGTACCGCACCAGCAACTTCTACGAGGGCAACGCCCTCATGATCGTGCCGTATGAGTACGAGGAAAACGGCACGGAGTATTACACCATGGATTGGTTCTTCACCGGCGTGGATCACGCGGAGCGCTGCCTGGGCCTGCGGAAGTGTGACGACGGAACGCAGCACAATATGTTCCCGGAAAACGGCATCACGCAGCTGACGATCTACAGGGAGCATTGCCGCGAGTGGAAAACCATCGCGGATCTCTTCACTCGTGCGTTCCCGCAGATCGCGATCACGCTCCTCGATAAAGCGCCCGTGCCGGAAGGGGGTGACGATCATGGATCAGAGCAGGATCGCGGAGATCGTCAATAAGCTGACCGATATGCTGGCCGATACCGGCATTGACTCCTACGAGATCTATGAGGCGCTGGGCCTCACGTATTATGAGGCCGCTTATGTCGGCCTCGATTGGCTGGTCGATATGTACGAGAAAAGCGACGATGATAAGGAGTGACGCACATGGATTGGAAAACGACCCTCAAAGACGCGCTGGTAGCGCAGAACCCGCACCCGGAACTCTTCGACAAGGCGAACCTCGACGAAAACGGAAAGCCGCAGCAGCTGCTGGGCTACTTCCGCTGCGACCATGACGGCCACAAGTGGTGGAACACGGTATGGCGCGTCCATGAGAACCTGTTCACCATGCCCCTGGCGCATGAGTTCGATGACGTCATGAATCACTTCTTCGACGAGTTCGAGGATCTGTCCGATATGTCCGCATGGTGTCGTGAACACGCGCAGCATATCGGGCCGTGGTGCAGTGGCGACGAGTACAACGCCTTCCTTGAAGGCGACCTTGGCTTTTATTGGTTCCGCATGAGGACGCAGCGCCGGGATTATAACCTGTACCTGTATTGCTATAGCAAGGACGCCATGAGCGCCATGACGAAAGGAGCATGACCATGGACACGAAAGAAACGCTGGATCTGAAGCTGAAGATCATCACCCGCGCGGAGAACATGGGCATCGCCGCGAATCATTCCCGCGCCACCAACGTACTGGATCTCGATCATGCCTGTGAACAGTTCACCATGCGGCTGGCCGATTGGCTGGCCGCCGACGATTTCGACTTCTGCCACGATTGGTGCGGCATCCAGGCCAACATGAACCGGCAGACCGGCCGCATTGAAAACCTCTTCGCCCCGCGCTTCGCGGATGGTCAGACCCGTGAGGATAAGCTGAAATTCATCGCAACCTGCCTCACCCGCATGGTGAACTGTTTCATCGCGGAACCCATTGAGGTCACCTACCGCAGGGAAACCGACGAGTCCGTGAATGACTTCACGGAATGGGCGCGTAAGTATCACGGCATCCTTCCCGGCGAGGAATACTTCTACGTGTGGAAGGGCCAGCTGCTTTACGCCGTGAATGTTTCTGCCGATTCCTACCTCACCGCAGCTGATGAACTGATGGGCCTTCTCGCCCGCAAGTTCTGACGCATAACCCGCCCGCCACGCGGGCAGAAAGGAGATTGCCATGCAGTTTACAGCCAACACCACCTGTGACCGCCGCGTGGCCTTCCAGCGCAGGCTGGAACGTGTCGCCGAGTGGTCGCGCCGTCCCATGACGGGCCGCGCAGAGTGCGCGGTCGCCGCCGTCGGCGGTACGCTCCTGTTCTCGCTGCTCTTCGCCGTCTACATGCTCGTATGAGCGCCACCCGCATCACGAAAGGAGATTGCATCATGAAACCGAACGATGAAAACGCCATCCGCCCCGGTGACCGCATCAGCGCCTTCGGCTACACCTTTACCGTCGATAAAATCCTCTTTCAGGATTATTACGGCCCCCGTGAGGCCGTCCACCCCTGCTCCGATTGCTGGGGCTACGATATCGAGTTCAAGGATCCCGAAGGCCGCTATCACCATTGGAAACAGAACCAGGATGGCGGTCATCTTACGCGCAAACCCACCTGACCAACGCCGCCGGATCATTTCATCACACGCCCTCGCGTACCATCACGCGGGGGCTTTTTTCATGCCCTTCCGCGGGGGCGGTCGCGCCCCTTCCGCACTTTGTCATAATTGGGGGTTGTGTTAAACTGATATTCAGATTTTCGTTTCCTATTATACGCCGGTAAAAAACGCCTGTTTTCAGATCTTCTGTTTTACCATCACTTATTATGTCAAACTCATGCCCGCCCAAAACGCCTGGAACCCTTGATAATCCGCGAACGTTCGCGTTTTTTGGCACAAAAAAGAAGGCCATCGGATTTCTCCGGTGGCCTTTTATCATTTAATCAAGCGCTACGCAGCGCCTCCGCGATACCTCAATCCATCCCGTCTGCAATTCCTTCAGCCGTTCCTCGCATTGCTCCTGCGTTTCATAGCCGGAGCAGAAAACCATATTGTCCGGCCCCCGGATCCCCAGCTCCAGGTCGATGATGAAGTACATCACCGTCCGCTTCGGATTGAACGGCTTCGTGCAGATGATGTACCTGTCATCCCTGCATTTCACCCTGTATGGCCTGACTTCATTCGGCACGTACACGGGATCTCCCGGCTTCAGTTTCGCCCAGCAACCGTCCACATTATCCCTCCTTTTTGATCCTCTTCCCGGCAAGCATATTAAACTTCATCAGGCTTTCGTCGATATTTTCCTGCACCACGCCGATGTACACGAGCGTTTCCCGCTGGTAGCTGTGGCACAGGATCCGTTGCAGACTCACCACGTCGCCGGTCATTTTGTAATAGTGATACCCAAAGGTCTTTCGCAGCGTGTGGCAGCCGATTCTGTCCTGGATGCCCGCGTCACGCGCTATGGTATTGATGATCTGATAGCACCGCTGCCGCGATATTGGCCTGTATTTATGCGTTATGGCGTCTCTTTGGCGGCTTTGGAAGATATACTCGTCGCCCTTCCTTCCGGCCAGCAGACGGTTGATTTCCCTCCGCGCAGAGGGGTTGATCAGGATCCTCGCCTCTTTGCCGGTCTTCTTGGCCTTGATCTGTGCGTAATCCTTGCCCTTCAGGTCTTCGACCTTGAACCGCCGGAAGTCGCTCACGCGAAGGCTCGTATTGAATCCGACCATCAGCAGCAGCTCCCAGCTGACCTCGTTCGTCTTGCGGTGTCTGTCGTGATCCCGCGCTATATCGAAGCACTTGTTCAGCACGTCTAAATCCCGTATCGGTTGTACTGTTTCCATTGTGTTTTCACCTTTCAATATTATGTCAATTACACAGGGCCGAAAAAGGAAAGCCCCGTGATGGTTGCCCGCGTTTCCGCGCATCACGGGGCATGATCTATGATAAATAGCCCGCCTTACGACCTTTGACGGTCAAACTCCGCCGGAGTCCTGGACAACTTCGGCATATAAACACCGCCTCCGGCAGGCGGGCAGCCCACCCTGGGTGATTCGGTGATGGTGAGCCTGGCCTTATAGGCCGTTGCTGTCTGTGGCTTTGTATTTCTTCTCGATCTTTGCAAGGGTCACTTCGTACCCGCCCATGGCGGCAAGCGCTACAATTACGGCATTAAAGGCATTGAGGATTGCGCTGTTTACTGTAAGCCCTGTCGTAAATTGTGTCGCAAGCTCCATGATAATCAGAGCGATAATGTACACTACGATCCGCGTGGGAATCTTCCAGATCTTGTCCAGCGGCAGTTTAAGCAGCTGCACAATCATCATGGTTGCCATTGTGGCCCCGGCGATGGTCGCCAGGTATTCCCAGGAAAACGGTTCTGACGGCAGCCCTGTCACCGCTTCACCCGCGCTCACGGGGGATATTTCCTCCGCAACCGCGGCACCGCAAAAAAAGACGGATACCATCAGCGCCAGCGCCATCAGCACAAAGATTTTTTTCATGGTTTTTCCTCCTGTCGTTTTCATCATTTTCTTTCAGGGATTGGGACAATCGGCCTATGGATTAGGTAATCATCTAACTCCTTTGCCGCTTCTTCCAGCTCTTCTTTATTCCCGTTGTGGATCTCGTGGTTCAGCGTGGCGATTGTCCCCCGTGCCAGATAGGTAAACCCATCGTGGATGTCCATGATATTGGTGGCAACGCTTTCAAGGGTCGCTTCGATCCTCTCAAGCGCTTTGTCATGCTCGTTGCTTCGGCGTTCTGCCTCTTCAATCCGCTTTTTGTCGCCATCAAGTTTCTTGTCAATCGAGTCAAACTTTGGCTGAATATTGACCGTCACCTTTTGGCTGATATCATCCGCAAGCGCGTCCACTTTACGCTGCATGACATTTTCCGCGATAGCCGTCATTTCGTCTGTCTTGCGCTTCTTCTCGCTGCGGGTGATCTCCACGACCTTCCACACAGCGGCTATCGCGATACACAGCACGACACCGGCCACCAGGGCGACCCATAACATCCACGGGGCGACCCCCTGGTATGTGAGTTCCTTTGCTGCCTGTTCCATCGCTTTCACCCCCTTTCTGTTCCGGCGTCATTGTTCGCCGTTAATTAGCACGGGGATGCGTCGGCCTCCGCCGCCGCCTTATCCAGCGCCGCCCAGGTCAGCGGGCCGCAGATCCCGTCCTGCTTGAGTCCGCTTGCCGCCTGGAAGGCCGTTATGGCAGCTGTCGTAGCCCGTCCGTAGTCGCCGTCAATCCCGCACGGCCCGATATCGTATCCCAGCTTTACGAGATACGCCTGGCACTCTTTCACGTCATCGCCCTTGCTCCCGCGCTTCAGCGTCCTGCGCGTCACGGGGTCAGGGGTCGGATCCGGTGCTGGATCCGGTGCGGGTTCGGCCTCCGCGATGGCTTTGTCAAGCGCGGCCCACGTCTTCGGGCCGCAGATCCCGTCCTGCTCCATCCTGTTGGCTGCCTGGAACGCAGATACTGCGGCAGCCGTGGCCTTCCCGTAGTCGCCGTCAATCCCGCATGGCCCGATATCATATCCCAGCTTTACGAGATACGCCTGGCACTCTTTCACATCATCGCCCTTGCTCCCGCGTTTCAGCGTCCTCCGCGTTTCCGTTGCGGGCGTTGGCGCGGGCGTGGGTTCCGGCTTCGGAATATCGTTTTCCACACAGGCCGGGATGCCCCACACTTCCCACTTTTTGTTCAGCGTTTTGCTGTGCTGAACCCCGTTGGAACACTCGCACGTTTCGCCGTTATAATACAGCCCGGTATGTTCGAGCGTACTCGTGCGGTTGCCCTTTTTGTCTTTTTTGTAATAAAACAGGCAGACGATCACGCCCTGGGGGATCCCGTCGGCCACGTTGCCTTTGGCCTTCCAGTTCGCCGCGTTGTTCCATTGCGCAGTACAGCCTGAACCCATCAGTTTCCAGCCGTAGATCATCAGCAGGATCCAATACGTGAACCCTCTGCAATCGTAAAAGCGGGTTCTGTTCCCGTCGGGATACCACTTGCATCCGGTGCAGCTGCCCGTCCCGTCAAAGTTCTTACAGGCCGTCCTGATTGTCGGATGGGCCTCGTAATCCTTCGCCCGCCGGTTGCCGGGTGTGCAATACTGACCACGGGCGCCGAATACATACGCCCAGGCGACGCATAATAGCGCCGCCTTCCAGGCCGCTTCGGACAGCGGGATTCCGCTGTTCTTCAGCTTCGCGATCTGCTCGTCAACATACGCTGCCTTATTCATTTCTTATCCCTCCGCCTCCCTGTTTTCTCGCGAAAAAGCCAGGGTATTATTACCCTGGCTGAATCGCATCCTGTATTGTTCTTTTACCGCAGCAGTTCCGCAAGGCAATTCCCGTAAAATTCCTGCGCGATCTTCATCATTTCCGCGCTGCCGCTTGCGTAGGGGAAGTCGTTCATGAACGTGCTTACCTCGACCAGCGCACACGGGAATCCCAGGGACGCTTGCCAGCTCGTGAACCCTGTTCCGGGGGCTGATTCTCTGGCGTGATAGTAATTACTGAAATTCAGCTCGTTTCGGAACATATAATAAAAGTCCTCGATCACATTGGACATTCGATAGAATGTTTTCGATCCGATCGCAGAATACCCGTAGCACCCGTATGGGTCTTCATACGGCCTCGGATCGTCGATATCCACGTTCTCGGTGGATCTCCCGGAATACGGATCTGTGTGGAAGTCAATCCACAGGCTGATTGCGTCCTTGTACTCGTTCAGCGTTTCCCAGATAACGTTGGCTTCTCCGACGTCCTCGATGTTGTAAACAACATCGCCGACCGTTATGGAATGGCTGCTCTTGAACAGCCAATTCCACGCCTGGTGGGTTTTCCCGCCGTCATACGTGGGCGTATTAAGCGCACAGAAGGCGTTATAGCGCCGGTAATGCTGCATACCCCACGGGTTCCAGCTTGGGACGATGATAAACCGCACGTTCCGCAGGTTCCTCAATGTGGGATATTTGTAACCCTCGAAGTAGATCATCTTGATCAGCCGGAACAGGCCCCAATATCCCTCCGCCTCATTGCCGTGGCATCCAGAAGTCAGCAGCACCGTTTTCTCGTATCCGTTTCTCGGCGTGAACGTGTATCTGTGTATCGGGTACGTGTCAATGTTCGTGCCATACGGTGTGCTTGTCCAGCGCGTAACCCGCTCCACGAACACATTCCTGATCTTTGTGGTGTTCGGATTGTATGGGTCGCCTTCCGTATAATTGTTTTGCAGCAGCGTATCCCAGGTCTGCTCGATGAAATCGTTGTAATCCAGGTGGTTTTCGTCAACCGGTATCGGATCCGGCAGCCTGTCCATTCGGAGGATCGCGCCATCATGCAGGAATCCGAAATTCTTCGCTTCTTCCCGCGCAATGTGGTCTGTTGCCGTCTGGTGCGGATAATAACTTGCCCATTTCCTCACGGTTTCCGCTGGCAGCTTCACGACCTTGATCTCTTTGAAATAATACACCACATCGTCATCCGGCGATCCGTTCTTTCCGAACACGATCTTCCTGGCCGTCGCCGGGAAAGTAACGGCGATAGACCGGTGAATATACGCAGAGAAATTCGTGAGCTTTATGCTCGTTTGGGTTGTGCCAGCGCTGACGGATGTAATTTCAACATTGTTTCCGTTTTCATCAAGCGCGGCGATGGTCGGCCCGGCCGTTCCGTCTTCGTAGGCGGTATTGCAATAATCCCACTCGAAGTTGTAGGTGCATGGATCTTCGTTGTCGATCTCCATCAGCGTTAAGTGATAGAGCTGGTTCGCCGTGCCTGACAGAACGTGCGTTTTCTCGTTGTATTGGCTGACGCTTCGCCCGTCGAACAGATTGTCCGTATTGCTTTCGTTGTCTGCCGTAACGTCCTTCAGCAGCACCTGGTAAACCACCTTTGAGAGCGCGATCCCGGCGGGGATGTACATGACCAGGTTCACGCTGTCCCCGTCAGCGACAAACAGCATTTCGCTATCATATCCGCGGAACAGTTTGTCCGCGATCTTTTCGTGTCCGCCCGTCTTGTACACGCTTACGCCCGGATATTCCACGCCCTCCGGCACAACTATTGTGCCGGATAAATACCGCGCTTCAGCCTTGTAATAATGGCCCGGTTTAAGTGTTAATCCGCCAACCCAGCTGTCCACGTCGCTGGTAAGCGAAGATCTTCTCAGATCCCTGCCGCTTAATCTGATCCTTACCGCCGATTCCGGGGCGACAGAAGCGTTAAGCGTGATCTCTGTGAGACTTTGTTTAACGCCCACTTTTCTGCCCTCGTATGAAGAGCTGGGGCTTTCGATCAGTTCGAGCGATTCCATGTATCCGTAATTGATGTATCCATCAATTACGCTGTCTTTGTTCGACAGGCTTTGCGCCATGTCCGCAGCTTCGCCCCTGATATCGCGTATCGTTTTGGAAATGTTGTTCCCCTTTACCGCGTATACCCCTTCTGCGTCGGTAGTGTTGACCACGAGATATGCAGCGTTTGCGGGGGCTTTCATGTACAAGTCCGTTGCGGTCGTGTTCTTCGCGGCCATGGAAAGCACAACCCGGCTTGAATTAAGCCATGCGTATGCTCTGGCGCCGCCGGTGGATGTTCCCGAACCGATCACGGAGATCTGGAACTCGTCGCCCTGCTGGCACTCAAACTGATAGCACATCATACCCGTCGATGTGGCGGGCGTTTCGCTTACCGGGTCGCCTCCGACGGGGTTCAGCTGATATGTGCCATACGCAAAGCGGGCAACCTCGATATTGTCGGATACTTTTACGGTGCTTTTCAGTTCGCCCGTTGTCTTCGCGTCCGCAGCTGCGCCGTCCACGGAAAGGCTGCGGTCAACGACCACCGTTGTTCCGGTCGGCACATTGTCGCCCAGCCACTCCGTTACGGCTGCACCGATCTCTTCCTGCGTGGCCGGGCTGTCCCAGCGCGACGTTCCGTCGCCGTTTGACCTCATGATCTGATTCAGCTGGCCGTTTCCCTCCGGCAGCCTCGCGTTGATCTCCTGTATGCCTCCGGCCAGCTGCGCTTTCTCCGTTTCATATTGTTCCGTGCAAGGCCCAGGCCCAAGATGATACATACCTCCCATGTCAATTCCTCCTGTCTTTCGTGATTATCCCTGTACGTATGCCTTATTGCGCCGGTCAATCTTCCGGGTCATCCGGGTCTGGTTCGTCATGAATTTCGCCGGAAATAACGTATGCGCCAAACTTGCCCTTCGCGAAGAAGGTTTTCACGGATCTGACCGATGAAAGGTGCGCACGTTCTCCGTATCTCGCATACGGGTTCGGGAGCAGATTGCCGTCAATGTCTTTAATGCCCGTCTGCTTCGGAATGATCCAGTTCCCGCCGGTTTTCCCGCCGTATGCGTCCGCGTGGTTATGCCCGCTGGTGACAACGTACCAGAAGTCCACGTCGTTGGTAATGCGCAGGATCCCGTCTTCGACCACGAATGTCACGGGGTTCGATACATCGTGCCACTCGAAGTATTCTACGTTCTCCGGTGCGGTCGCCTGGGAATCGTCCGTGCTTGCCCATACGCCGTATATTGCTCCGTCTTCAAGTTCGATGCCCGTATGTTCGTTGTTTACATCAGCGGAGCGCAGCACAACCTGCGTTTCGCCGCTCTCAATCGGCACATATTCCGGGCTGTCTTCGGCGACAAACGATGACGTCGGTTTCCCGTATTGGTACGACACGGAGAATTTCTGGTAATAAAGCCGGTTCGCCGCATTGTCCTTGATATTGATCAGCACGTCTTCTGCGGAAGTGAACACGCATCTGTCGCCCTTGTACGGCCTTGCCGATCCGTTTGTAATGTCGCCAACCTCAATGTCATACGGCACGAATGAATGTTTTTTGTGTACGCAGGAGTAGCAGTAGTTTTCGAGATACGTGCGGTCAAGTCCGATGCCCTTCCAATCGGACACAGGCGATGTACCCATGATGATCGCCCGTCTTGTGATCGGGCCTACGCTCTCCGCGATGGCCACCCGGTTGTTCCCTTCGCCATACGGAACCATGCAATGTCCGTAGCCGTTGGACAGGATTTCGCCCACAGCGGGCTGGTTGATTTCCCTGACCAGCACGTTCGGATCGTGCATCATGCTGTAATTCGTTACGGGGTAAGGGAAACGGTTTACGAGCGACGCGAAGATGGAGCATACGAGCGAATAATACGGCCCAGGGACGCTTGTGCTTGGGTTGTTGTAGAAGATGCTGTCCGGGTCGTTCGCCGCGTTGATGAACGTATGCTTTGTGATGTGCCATCCGAAGAAATGCGCGGTGGAATACCCGCTCCGGTACGGAATACCGTCGTATGTCACGCCTTCTTTGAATGTGTCGCTTCCGCTGCTTTCGAGATCCTTTTTGCACTCCCAGGAAGTGGCAAACACATTGTCGATGGTTTCTCTCACGCGCTGCGCCCATCCAACGGGGAACATCAGGCCAAGCGCGGAGTTTTCCTCTATGTAGCAAATGTCAAACGTGCTGTCCATCGGCGTGGCTTTTTCGTATTGCCCCGTGCTGTAATCGTAATTCTTCACGACCGTAACGTTCTTGTTGCGTGTCGGATAATTGAGCGTTTGCAGCGATATAATCTGTGACGGGAACCGCTGGGCCTTGTCGCCCGGAACGCTCGTCGCGCTCGAAGAGGATTGGAATACATCCAGGAAGGTGTATCCCGGCTTCGCGATCAGGAATACCGCAGCGGAGTTTACATACAGGCTTGCGCCGCCGTCCTCCGGCAGCGATTCCTTTGTGCTTGTGTTCGCGAATATCGAGCTGTACATGGTTGCGGGGATGCCGATATTCTTGCCGTCCCACACAAGAAGGCTGACGCCGTAGTTGGAAAGAACCTCGACGTAATATCCGTTCGGGATATCAGAGAACAGGCCGCCGTTTTTCTGCATGAGTTCCTGCGAAGTGTAGGTGTTTTTAAAGCCGTTCCCGTTTGTATCGTTGAGGTAGCTCCACACCAGCGTCCCGTTGCTGTTGTAGAAGTTGATCGTGAGCGTCTGTGTGGTCAGGGTTGATTCGCGCAGCGCAATATACACGTAATCCCCGGAGGATATGCGCACACGTTTTGTGCATGGGCGAACGTACCCAACCCTGATTTCTCCGTTATCTTCGACATACAGGAAACCGTAATTATAATAATTACGGTATTCGCGTACATGGCCCCTTGTCCACAATGCCGTCAGTTCTTCTTCGGGTGTTTGGAAATCTGTTTTCAGCGCCCTGTTGGTCGCGCTGAAGATTGGAAAATCCGACGGGGACAGCACGTACACGGCAAAATCGTCCTTAGTGGAAAGCGTGTATGTGCAGCGCACATATTCGCATCCTTCCGGGACAACGAGATACGGGAAAGCGTTGCTTGAGCCAACTCCCAGCAGCGCTTTTTTGTTAATATCGTACAGTACATCGCCGTATGTCGCGCTGTCTACGTGCTTGTTGCGGTAAACGATATCGCCCGTTCTGCACGGGATGTAATCCGTAATGCCGAAGTTCGCGCTTGCGACCTCCGTTTTGTCGGACACCCTTAACCTGTATCCTTCCGTTCCTTTTGCCTTGTCAAAGCGGTTTGTGATGCCCTGAACAATATGTTCGATATCCAGCTTTGCTGTGGCGATCATGCTGACGCCTTTATAGCAGTAGGTGTTCGCGTTTTTGGAGTTCAAAACCAGCTTCGCTGCGTTCTCCGGCGCGACCTTTGTTGTATTTGTCGCGCTGTTCGATGTGGCCTGTGAAAGCACGTTATTGTTTGCGTCAATGAACGACCACGGGCGGTGGGATGAATTGCACCCCGAAAGGTTGAAAGTAAATTCGTCGCCTTCCTGGCAGTCTATGACGCAGCAATATGCGCTGGATTCCGCGCTGACCGATTCAGGGTTTACGGAAGAGGTTGTTGTCGGAATCCATGCGCCCTTCGTGAACAGGTAGTTCCGAACGCCGGTTTCGTCTGCCATCCAGCCGTTCACTTTGTCGATTGATTCCTTCACCTGGCCCGTTATCTTCGCGTCCGCGGCTGCGCCGTCCACGGACAGGCTGCGGTCAACGACCACCGTTGTTCCGGTCGGCACATTGTCGCCCAGCCACTCCGTTACGGCTGCGCCGATCTCTTCCTGCGTGGCCGCGTTATCCCAGCGCGATGTTCCGTCGCCGTTCGACCGGATCACCTGGTCATAGGATCCTCCGCCCGCCGGGAATCCAAGGTTTTCTTTTGCGCCGGTGATGTTGGACGCGCCTGTGCCGCCGTTCGCAATCGGAACAACCGTGTCCTCAAGCACAACCGGGATCTTTCCGTCCAGGGAGTCGATCACGGAAAGTCGGCCGCTCAAAATGCCGACGGGGATCGCTTCTGTCGTGAATACGACCCCTCCGCCTCCGGTCTTTTTCACCGCGTCAATGTCGGCCCTGGCAGCTGTTCGGATGCTGGAATCGTAGATCACGCTTTCCCTTGACGAGTTCGTAACGTATTCTGTCAGGAACGTGGCCTTATAAACCCCGCCGGTAAGCGTCCATTCGTCAACGCCGATGGCGAACGGGACGTCCCGCATCTTCGAGCTTAATTCCTCGATTTTTTCCTCCATCGTGCTTAAACTCACGTATGCGTCCGTGTCGATGTTCACGACCAGGTTCCCGTTATTGCTGATCGCGTGTTCCAGGTAGATGCTGAATACGAAGTCCGGGGCTACGCTGGCAAGCGGAACGCCTATGCCTCCGTCCTTGTCCTGGTGCAGCGCGATCATGACGGATTCTTCGTCATCCAGATGACCCCAAAGGCCGACCTCATGGGCTGTATAAGCGCCAATTTCCGCGCTTGCCGGGCCGACCTGGATCTTAAATTCCGTGCCGCCTTCAATGGCTTTTGACGCGACAACGGAGGCAATGTCCTTCGGGGTTTTCAGCCCGATTGCGCTGCGCATATAGTTTTCTGCGGTGACTCCGCTGCCGACCGCAGCGCCGTCAATAATCAGCTTTCTATCCCCGCGCTCCCATTGTTCAAGCAGCGAAATGCCAGCGTTCGTAATGACTCCCATCCAGCTCATATTGTTGTCCTCCTTTTTGAGCAAAAATCTCTTTGTGAATCCCCTGTCAGATTGTTACGCTGCGGATCCGTATATCCACGCTCGGCGCAGCTGCTGCCGCGCTGATCTCCGCGTCGCTTTTCCCGGAGTTGAAAACAATCTTGTCCAGGATGCTGCGCACGTTTTTCGTCTTTCCGACAGCCCTCTGGATCCATTCGTATTTTTCCGGCGTCCAGAGGCCGTCCACGCTGATGTTGAAATGATAAGGATCTCCGCCGGTTTCCCACGCCTCTTCCACGTCCACATTGTCATACGCTGCGGAAATGTATTTGCGCACGATTTCCGGTGTGCCGTACAGGCTATAATACGGCAGCGCGGTTCTGATCCACCCGCGCTTTGTGTCAATATCCGCGTTGGCGTCGTACAGGCAGTTCAGCTCCCACGCCATTTCATCAAGCCGCCATTCCGGCATTTTCTCAACGTCCAGCACGGTGTCGATGCCTTCCTGGCACTTCCGCAGGAAGTAGTTGATCCCGGCTTCAAGCGCCTTGGCCATCGCGTATCCGTTCCGGTCGCGCAGCATGAATTTCGGCCAAAGCTGGTAAATGTCATACTTGATCATGTAGGAATCACCGCCAGCGTGATTTCACCGGTGCAATATTCGTCACCGGCGATCTCTGTATATTCGGCAGCCCCGCCGTCAAATTCGCTTCCTTCGCCTATCTCCACGCGGTTGCATCCCGCCTGGTAAAGCAGCGCCTTCAGCCGGTCGGGGTTGAAGGCCCGTCCGATGCTCTTGTTCTGCCAATCCTTGTATTCGTTCACCGCTTCGCTGATCGCTGCGCTCACGTTCTGCCCGGAATACACCGCGTATTCGATGTTCAGCGTGTATTCTTTCGCCGTGGCCAGGTCAACCGTCACGTTATCTGTCAGCGGCCTCACGTAATCTGCGCGTAGCGCGTCTTCAACCGCAGCAATAAGTGCTGCGGTTCCCTGGTCGCTGGCGGGCAGCAGATACACTTCCACGTTTCCGGCGCCTCCGTTCAGGGCAACGGCATCGACGATCTCGCTGCTGACCTCCATTGCCGCCCTTCTATACTGCTCTGCCGGGCCGGTTGTGATTGCGTTGAGTCCGTATTCCCGGATGCGTTCCCGGTAGGTTTCATCGTCCTCCGCGTTCTGCCCGCCGCCCGCATCAGCCGTAACGACCACGCTGTTTACCGCTTCGTGTTTCACAACCATGCTCATTTCCATCCCGGACAATAGGCCATTTCCGACCGCGCCTTTCGTGCTGGCCGTAATGGCTGCCGTCACGGTTTCAGCAAAACCCGTCAGGTAAATATCTTCATCCAGCGTCCAAAAGATGCTGCCGTCCTGTGTCATGGCCGTCCCCGCATACAGGGTTGACGGCGCTCCCGTCGCGTTTGCGGTGATGCTTACGGTGGCCTTGGCAGCCTGTGCCTGGATCCGGTAGCAGTTCCGCTTTTCCCCGTAAACATCCAGGTAATCGCGTACCGCATAGCGCAGCGTATCCATGCGCAGCGCATTGTCAATGCCCGCGAAAGCCTGCATCATGATCTGCTGCACACCGCGCAGCAGCATTTCCTTTTCATCACCAGGATAAAGGATATCGCCCCCGGCTTGGATGTATGCCATGCTCATTTCAGACCATATTTCACCTTCGTCGTATGTCAGGTAATGAAGTTCATTAGCGTCCATTCTGCCCGTCGCCTCCCGTCAATCATTTTCAAACACGACGTCAATCACGCAATGCACAACCGTTTCGCCGTTCTTGTCCCTTTCAAGCCACGCGCTGTCCACTTCCACGTCCGGTTCCCACAGCATCACCCGGTCGAGTTCTGCCACAATCAGGCTGTTCGCCTGGTCAAACGGAAGGTCGAGTATGGATTGGTCAAGCCCGCGCTGCTGATCCATTGGGATTTCACCCTTCCGGCACATCAACAGGTTTTTTGCGTTACGGATAGTGCGCTCCGTCATGTCGCTTTCCATCGTGCAGCTAAAGTCGAGCGGCAGGTCTTCGCTCGTGATTTCGTATAATGCCATCTTCTGCCGCCCCCTTTATTTAATGAGACCCAGTTTCTTCTGTATGACCTGGTTGATCCGCGCCACAATCCCTGTTCCGCTGCTTTGATTCTTCGCAGCCTCCGTCTGCTGCTGCTGTGTCTGTACCCGTTTCCTGGCAGCTTCAAGCGCGGCGTCCGTCAGCGGCGGACTCTGGTTGGTCGCCTGTTTCGGCGTTTCGCTGGCCCACATTGCTGTCTTCGGCACTTTTGCCCAGGCTTTTTTACGTGCGTCATCAACGCTCACGTTACTGTATCCGACCACGGAGCTGACCGCTCCGCTGCTCCCGGAATAATAGACCCGCACGGAATATTTATAGCCTCCGCCGCTGCTTTGGCTGGTTGTGCTGCCGTCCAGCTTGCTGCACGTTTTCAGCGTCATCGTGACTTCGCAGCTGATCCACATTCCGTTCGGGGCCATAATGATGTTCCCGGCTTTTGCGCTCGTGAGCATCAGGACGCTCGATACCAGCTTTTCGCCCTGGGCGTACATATAGCCGGTCTGTCCGTTCGCGCCGTAATTAACCAGCGTCATCGCCGCTTTTTTGACGTCACCGACTCCCAGCCGTTTGTCGAAGTAAGCAGTTATGCTTACTTCGTATCCTTTGCTGTTTTTCTTGCTGACATACTTCGTTCCGCCATTTTCTTTGTCTTCGGTTTCAACGCTGCTGCTGACGGAAAGATTGCTGAATCCGCGCACTTCGCTGGCGTTCGCGAAGAATTTCACGTCATGCCATTGAATCAGCACGTTTTCCTTCACAACCTCCGGTGTTCCGGCTGATGCCGGAGCAGTTGCCGTCTGTGACTTTGTGGTAGAGTTCTTTTTTTGGGCTGCGCTGGCCGGTTTGCTTGTGGCTTTTGCAGCCGTCATTATAGCTCCTTTTATAACCGATGCGGCAGCCGTTTTGGCGGCCGGTATTGTCACTTTCGTGGATACTTTGGCGGGTTTTCCCCCGCCGCCGTCAGCAATAGATACCGCAAACATTGCCATCGCGTCAGCCCTCCTTCCACGGCGCCTTCTCCGGCATTTCCGTCATGTCGTCCGGCGGCACTTCAATCACGGGCAGACGCCACATTTCGCCGCCTTCCATGCGCACTTTCAGCGCGTGTTCCGGGTTGGCGCACAGGAGTTCTGCGGCATATCTCTCATGGCCGTAGATATCCCGCGCAATGCCCGCAACGCTTTCTCCCGCGCTGGCCTTATATCCGTACCCGCTCATTTCCATCAGGCGTACACCTCCGCCGCATCTTTCATCTGCTGGTCTGCAAACCACTTCTCGAACCGCCGCTTATCCTCCTGGAGAACCCTGTCCACACCGGTGGCGTCATTGGCGTTGATCGTCGGGCTGTATACGATGGTTGTGGGCGAGTTCTGCGGGTTCGCGTTCAACCCGCCGAAGCGCGATAGGATATCTCCCCATGTAAACCCGCTGGCCGCCCGTGCCGCGTTCAGCAGGGCTGCCGTCCGTTCGCTGTGCTGCTCCGGGATCGCCCATTCAGGCCCAGCCTCGCCGAATATGGACGCGCTTGTGGCGCGGCCGCCTTCTGCGAAGAGTTTCTTTCCCGCGATATTGACCGTGATCGTTTTCCCGTTATACTGCGCGATCACGGCTGCAAGCTGTTCCGGGTTGCCGGTCACGTTTTCCGTGAGCAGCTGCCCGTTCTCGTCCCAGATCTTCAGGTGCAGATCCGTCGCGTCGCCGTTGAGGTATTCGGTCAGCGTCTGTCCGTCATGCGCGTCAATCGTCGCGGTCAGCTGCGTATCGTCCGGTGTCATTGTGACCGTGACGCCCTGTTCCGTCAGCTGATCCCACTTGTCCGCAGCACCTTCGCCGGTGGCCACATTATGAATTGGAATTGCAGCACCGGCCGCCGTTTCCTGGGTTTCCGCCGCGCTCATTGCCGCTTCAAGTTCCGCAACCCGCTGTTCCGCTTCGGCAAGTTTGTCATAAAGGCCGCCACCGACGTAATGATCCAGCACCCAGCTGCCATACAGCTTTATCTTTTGGGTCTGTTCGCCTCTGTTCAGGTAATAATCCCAGGGCCGTTGTACCGTTCCGTTAATGATTCCTTCTGCGGTAGCGATCTGTGCCTTCAGGTTTTCAACTTCCTGCTGCGCCTCAAACAGTTCCCTGTTGCCCGAAGTGTATTGGCCTTCAAATTTTTGTCTGTTTTTGTTTGATGCGTAATATCCCGCGCCGGAATTGGTTTCATATTCGCCGAACAGGTCGAGGTTCAGGCCGAACAGGCTGATCGGATCCGTTCTCGTGACGTCAAAAAATCCGTTCGCCAGCTGCTCCATAGCGAAGAATTGCCGCAGGCGGTTGGCCATTTCCGTGTTGCCGTTCTGTGTGTAATAGTCGATCTTTCGTTGGAGCGCTTCTTCGCCGCCCATTGCTTGCAGCATATAACCCGTGATCTTCGCCAGCTGCGCCCGTGTGGAGCCGTTGTCAAATCTCGTTCCGTCGCCGGAATAGGTGCTTTTCCCAAACTCCGCCTGAACCTGTTTCAGCGCTTCGTCCGTGGAAAGTGTGCCGCCGAGATATTGATCCGCGACTCCGCGAAGGAACGACCAGTTATCCATCTGGCCGTTTGCGGAAAGCTGGCTGTCCCACAGCGTAAGCTGGAATTGATCCCATGTGGTGTCGATCTCGTCAAGCCGCTGCTGGTGCAGCATTTTGGCGCGTTCCTGTTCCTCTTTGTCGCCGCCGTTCTCAATCAGCCGTGCCAGCTTATCCAGGTAAAGTTCGTTCTCTTTCTGTAATAGCGAGTCACGCTCTGCGGCTGCCGATTTCGACAGCTCATTGATATCGTCAAAGCTGCCCGTCTGCGCCTGAAGCAGCATTTTTCGCATCTGGATCCGCTGTTCTTCTTCCTGTGCCTCTGCCGCAGCTTTCGCAACCATTTCGTTGTACCGGCGGAAATAGGCCAGGATTTCCTCGTATTCTCCCTGATCCAGCTGATCGTCGGCGAAAGCGTTCGTGATCGCTTCGCGCATCCCCTTGCCGATGCTGTCGAGTTCGCCCTTGCTTTCCTCGTATGCCTTGTTCGTCTTCTCGATAATGCTCCGGTAGATCGGGTCTTCCAGCGCCGCTTCTTCGCCGCCGAAAAGCTGCGTCCAATATTCCGCGTCACCGCTGGCCGCCGTATAAAGCGCCTCCTGGGCGTATTCATACACCTGGTTCGCCATGTTGAGCAAACCTTCCAGGTCTTCCGGCTTCAGCTTCGCGTTCGTGATCATCAGGCTGAAGAGGTTGCTGCTGAAAGTGCTGCTGGCGGCAGAATATTTGTCTACGGCCTGTCCGAGCGCTTCCTGGAATTGGTCGGTGAATTGATAGGCTTTTCGGAAGTCCTCGCCGAGTCCCTGGACGTATGACGTGATGCTTTCCGTGTCGATCTGCATATCTCCGAAGGTGTCCCGGAGATCTGCCTGTTGCAGCTTTTCAATGGCGGTTGCCGCTGCGGTCAGGGCAATCAGGCCAAGGCCAAGGCCGCCCGCCGGGGTCAGCAATGTGCCGATCAGACGGAAAGCCCCGCCGGCAAGCAGAAGGGCCGGTCCCGCGCCAGCGATGACCTCAAGACCGGCAACCAGCGCGGAAAACTTGCCTTCGTCCATTTCGGCGATGCTGTCTACAATATGGCCGACGTTTTCCATCACGCTTGCAACCTGTCCGGCCAGTTCTTCGCCGACCACCTGTTTCAGCCGCTCGATCTTACTCTCGAAGATCTCGCTTTTGCCGTATGCGGTGTCCATCATGGTTGCTGCGGCATATTCTCCGTATCCCTCCGCGTTTCCCTGGATCAGTTTGTCCTGAAGTTCCACCGCGTTCTGAAGAGCGGTCACGATATTCAGAGCGCCGGTGATACCGCGTGTGCCGAAAATCGTGCTTAAAATGCCAAGCGTGGTCTGATTTTTTGTGATGTTGTCATATCCGCCAGCGATTTCCGCAAGCACTTCGCCGAGTTCGGCATATATCTGAATCATCGGCTTCGCTTGTCCGTTGTCCTGGAACGCATTGAACCCATAGTCTTCGAGGGTCTGAAGGGCGGCCAGCTTGCTGGCGTCTTCCCGGATCTCCCGGATTTCCTCGTCTGTCGCACCAAGCTGCTCCATGACCTTGCTGGCCACGCCGCTGGGCGCGATAATGCGCATCATGGAAGTACGAAGGAGTGTGGCTGCCGTGCTGCCGGATTCGCCCATGTCGTGCATCAGGCCGATCAGCGCGAAGAGTTCTTCTTTGCTGTCCGTGAATCGCATGGTGGCGCCCATCTTTTTCATCGCGTCGCCGAAGTCCTGTACATCGCCGACGGAGCTGTTTGCGGCGTATACCCACATATCCACAAACTCGCCGAGTTCTTCATACGGGACGCCGAAGGCGTTCATGCTCTTGGTGATGTATGTCAGCGCCTGGCTCAAATCCATGCTGCCCGCCTGGGCCAGCTGCATGGCCACCGGGATTCCGTTCAGGATCATGTCCAGATCCCAGCCCGCGTGTGCTGCCTGGTTGATGGCGTTCGCCACGTCATCCGTGTGGAAAATGGTCGTTGCCGCCCACTCTGTCGCCTTCGCGTTCAGCTGATCCATCGCGTCGGCGAGTTCCTTCGTATTGCGCCCGTGGCTTGTGGACAGCGCGACTTCTGCCTCGTGCATGGATTTCTCGTAGTCCTTGTAGACCTCGTAGCTTTCCTTGCCGAAGTTAATCAGTTCCTGGCTCACGCCGTTTACCAGCGAACCAAGTTCCGTCAGCGTTGCGCCGACCTGTCCGAAGCCGTTCGCCGTTGCGTTGATCGCAATGACCGTGGTTAGGGTCTGACTCGCCATCTATTTCACATCCTTACACCTTGCAGATGATCTTTCCTGTTCCGTCACGGAACAGGAAAAAGTACACCTTGTCCCCCGCCTCGTAGGCAGTATCGTCTGTGCCTGTTATCACGCCGCTCGTGAGTCCTGGCCGGTCAAGGTTCTCCACCCTGTATCCGCCGGTCACGGCCTCCGCGATCTTCCCGCGTTCAACGGTCGCGCCGGTTACGGTACATTCCTTCTTGCCCATACGAACACCTCACACAATGCTGCGGATGCAGCGGTAAAGCACGGCGCGGCTTCTTCCGTCTTTCAGGTCGTGTTCCACTTCCTCCGTCAGCCACTCGCCGTCCGCGTCCGTCCCGCCGTTGATATCCACGCGGGCCATTGCCGTCCACGCCGGGTGGAAGGTTGCCTGGATCGTCAGGCTTTCGCACTTCCGGTTCTTCTCCCGCAGCAGATTTCGCGCCCATCGCGCTGCCTGGATATCATCGAGCGCGGGATACTCCGTGACCTCTGCCGTTGCCATCACGTCGCTCACATCCGTGTCTTTCGCCGTTCCCTTTGCGTAGGGTGTCACGAGGTTCAGGCTGTAATCCTTCGCGCCGCTCCGGCGGTAGTCTGCGCCGTCCTGGTCTGCCGCGATGCGGATCGTGGACAGCGGGTTCCTGTCCTGCGCCCAATCCAGGCTGATCATTGTGTATTTCCCGTTCACGCACTTAAATTTCGCGCCTTCCAGCACGGAAAGCCGGTGCAGGAACGCTGCGCATCCCTCGTTCTCCCGTTGGATGTACGGGATGCGGATCGTGTTGTCCACGCCGAAGGTCTGAAAGTCCATGCCGGTCTGCGCCGCGCACCGCCGCAGGATCTCTTCGATGCTCCTGTTCTCGAAGCTGTCCCATTGGCGCTGACGCGCTTTGCACGGCAGCGAGGTCGCGATCACGCGGTATTTCCCGTCGCCGGGAGCGATGGTGTTCAGATACAGAATCCCGCTGTCCCAGCCGTCCTGCGTCACGCGGATTTCATCGTCCTCCTTTGGCCCCCACCTGTACCATGCGTCCGCGTTTTCAAACTCGATATCCAGGCCGTCGCAGCGCCCGCCGCAGGTGTCCTTTGCGACGGCTTTTCTCACCATGACGTATCCGGTTATGTCCGTTCCTTGCCAGATGATATTCACGCCGCAGCCCTCCTGAAAAAAGCGGCGGGATATTCCCGCCGCACGTCTGTCGTTATTCTTTCCGGTTCTTTTTTTCGATCACATCGCAGATGGCCATGAAAATTCGCAGAAACCGTGGAATCGTCATGTCGAGATAATCCGTCACCGGCGTATGTGTGGTCATGCTTGCGATGATGACAACTTCGAGATACGCATTCGCCCCGCCCTCCGCGAGGCGTTGAAAAAAAGTGTTGCGATCTCCACCGCCTCAACGCTGTCTGTCACGCCCATATTGGTGATAATATCCTGCATATCGAGTTCTTCGGTATTTTTCGCAGCTGCCTTGGCAAACAACGCCAGCGCCTGGCGTTTCGTGATGAAGAAGGCGTTGTTCGCGTTCGGGTCGCTGTCCATCGCGTCCGTGTACTCGAATCCTTTCAGCGTTGTGAAATCGTATGTCAGCTCCGTGATCTCCTTGTCACGCGCCAAAATGGGCGTTTCCAGCCGGAGGCGGCCTTTTCCCTGGCTCAATGCCTCGTTGGCCTCCTGGATCCGTTTGCGCTGCTCTTCAAGCTGCTGCTTGATCTTTTCCCGGAGTTTCTGCTGCTCTTCCGCAGCGGTCGCGGTAATATCCGCGTCACCTTCCGCGCCGGTTTCAGGTGTCGGCTGTTTGGTTTCTTCTTCGGGAGCAGCCAGGTTGTTTTCCGTCGCACCGTTTTTAATGTCTTCCATGCTGTTCACCTTTCTGTTTTTCGGTCACCGTATTGATTTTGTGAAAAACAGGGAAGGCGCGAACGTTCGCGCCTTCCCTGTGGCAAGTGTTAGGTCAGCAGGCTGTCAACGGAGGAAGTGTAATCCTTGCCGTTGTACTTGATGATGCCCGCCATCGCGTCGATCACGGTCACGATGGTTCCGTTCTGCTCTTCTTCGTAGCGCAGGATGGAGTATTTTTCCGTGTAGCCCAGCGGGTTGCCGGTTTCCACGTCGCCCTTCTGGCTTTCAACGTGAACACAGGTCACGCGGCACTTGAAACTCTCCGCGCCAAGTTCGCCGTTCGGAACGTCATACTGCTGCCGCGCAACGCGGAAGTCGAAGTAATGCTTTCCGGGGTCGGACAGATACTTGCAGTTCACGCCGTTGTTGTGGTAAACGGTGAAGTCCATCGCGTTCAGATGCGTGGTATCGGGCATATCCACGTCCGCTACCATGCCGCTGCTCTTGACGGTGGTGGTGGGATGGGCGATGGTCGGCAGACCGACCTTCGTTACATCCTCAACCTCGCGGTTGTTGTCCAGCAGCCGGTGCTTGACCACATTGCAATATACTTTCTTAGGCATATTCGTTGTCCTCCTTTCCCTTACTCGGTCATGGCCTCAAAGTAGGTCGTGAAGCCTTCGTCCGTCCAGTTCACGTATGCTTTCAGGCTGCGTGCAATCGGGGTCGGAGTCAGGTCGAAGATGAAGCTGTAATCACCGGCAACAATGTCGGACTTCGCCTGGGCGCTGACATTCAGCCTGACCGTGCCGCTGATCAGAGCGCCGATGGAGATCAGCGCGTCGACGCGGGTCTGTTCTTCAGCGATGATGGTCTGAATATCATTCATGGTGAGCGGTTTGTCCACGTTCTGACTGCGGCGGCCCTGGAAGTCGTTGCTCACGTAGAACAGCATCATCATGTTGGTTTCGCTGACATTGATCATGTCAGCGTCGGTCGGATTGTAGCTGGCGCTATGGCAGCCCCAGATGCACCACCGTCCGGCGGTGAAACAGGCGGACGCGATGCCGTTCTTGTTCAGATACTTGTTGATGATCTCGTCATCGTACAGGCGGCCGGTGTTGCTTTCGCCCATGTACAGGTTCTGAATGATCGTACAGGCGGTATTGCTGGCGACCATGTACGGGATTCCGTCATTCATGATCAGCAGCGCCTGGAAGTTCGCGGCAGCCAGGACAGACAGGTGGTAGATCTTGTTGTCCGTGCCAAGGGCCAGCGGGAAGAACACGGTTTCATTTTCATGATTGTACCCGTTTTCCTCCTTGTAGGCGGCGATGGTGGCCAGCGTCAGCGGAGTGCTGTCATTCATCAGCGGCAGATCGGCAAAAATATACGCGTCCCAATGCCCATTGATCTTCTTGGACACGGCGTACATCGCGTCGTGGATCTGCTTGGTGCTGCTGAATCCGGGGGCAGCAAGGTAAGACGGGATCACGCCGGTGGCGGGATACACATCATTGACGCAGAACAGGCCGGTATTCACGCCCATTCCGTCTGTCGTGCCGATTACGTCGGCAGCAACCACGCCGCTGGGCTTGATCGTGTAGTAGGCCACGGTCAGCGCGGATGTTCCAAGGCCGCTTCCGATCTCCTGGATCACAATCTGCTGCTTGTCGGCATTGTAGGAAATGGAATAGTCCACGCCTTTTTCCTTCGTAACGGGGGTTTCGTCCTGTGTGGCCACGGTCACGCTTTCGAGGATAATGTCCTCCGCGCTGGGAATGACGATTCTTCCGTTCGCCGGGGTCTTGCTGGTGGTGACCTGGGTGGCGTTCTTGTGGGCGGCCTTTGTGGGATCCAGCACATTGATAAGCAGCAGCGGGCCGACGCCGTTCATCTCGAAGTGAACGTACATTGCCTCGCAGAGCGTGTACTTCTCCCAATCGTCGGAATAGCCGAAGGCGGCCTTCGCCTCGGCAATGTTGTTGCACAGGACGGGCTTGTTCACCGGGTAGCTTTCACCACTCGCAAGCGCCAGCTGATGCACGGGTGCGGTACCGACATACACAATCGCGCCTTTGCTGCCTTCCGAAATCCGGTTCCCGGCAGCGGAAACGACGCCGTATGCGCCATGCAGATATTCGCTCATGATGGGTTTCCTCCTTGTTTGTCAATATAATAGATTGTCGATTTTGGGATTTGTTTCTTCGTTGGCGTAGCAGTTGAACACAACATTCACGAATCCGTAATAGAGCGGGCGTCTGTCTGTTACGTAATTCTGATCCGTGTACAGGCTGTACGTGACGCTTTCCTCGTCCACGGCAAGGTCTGTTTCCGGGATGATCTTCTGTCCAAGCAGCTTGAACATACAATCGTCCAGCCAATTAAACAGAGTGAAAAAGCCCTGTTCTGTGCCTTCCACAAGCAGGCTCATGTCGAGGTTCTGTCCCTTGTCGCCCGCGCTTTCTACGAAGCCCGGAAGGCGTACACCCGGCTCGTACACGCTGAATAGCATTGTGATGCCCAGGCGCTGGCCCATTTCCTTGGTTCTGTGAATATTGTTGTACCGGTCGAACCGCTTTTCCTCCATGTACTTCGCGTACTGCTGGTTCGGCATGATAATGATGCCAGGCACGGTTGCCGCCGGGATTTCTGTGATGTTTCCGGCCGCGTCTGTCCGTGCCGGCGCCCATCCGATATAGCAGCTCGGCTCGTGCCATTGAATGTCGGCAATATCCATTTTCGCTCCTGGAGCCTTCATGCTGCGCCCGTCGCACAGTTCCTCAATGACCCATTGTTTCAGGCCGCGGAATCTCTCTGTAAAGCGCACGTTATATCAACTCCCTCGGATCGAATACCGTCAGCAGAATGTCGTACATTCCCTTGTTCTCGTGGATATCCAGCACCTTGTAGGTGTTCCGGTCGTACACGATCTGCGTGTTCGGCTCCGGCGGGTGTTCCTCCGGGAATGTATCAACGGGCGTGTGAATGAGCATCGTGCGGGTGTTGTTGTCCCAGCTGATATCGTTCACGTTATTGTTTTTCCGCTTCAGGGCTTCGTGGTCATCTGGAACGCAGGTGATTTCCTTGCCGTTCCAATAATGGATTTCGCCGAAGTGATCCATGTTCATGAATACCCGGTGGTTGTGATCCGCGATGAGGTCAGTCAGCGCCACGTCGCATCACCGGCTCTTCCTGGCCTTCTTTGCCGGTTCGGCCTTCGCTGCTTCTTCCGCTTTGGCGGGTTCAGGCACTTTGTCCGTCACGGCCACTTCGGCCTTTGGCTTTTCGGGCTTCGGACTTACGGGTTCGGCCTTCCCGTGTTCGATCAGGCGTTCACCCCAGCTGTTTTCGACCTCGGCGGTTTCGCCGGTGTCGATCATTCTGATTTTCATTTCCTCTGCCTCCCTCCGCTCTTTTTCGCGGGTTTCGCGGGCTGTTCATCGGTGGGTTCATCCACGCTGATCTCACCCGCTGCGTCGAGTTCCAGCAGCTCTTCGCCGCCTTCTTCGCCTTCGGCTTCGTCCTCGGCGTCGGTTTCAACCTCGGCTTCAACCTCGGCGTCGGCTTCAATCTCGGCTTCAACCTCGGCTTCTTCCGGTTCATCGGACTTCGCGGCATCCTGTGCCTTCGGGGCTTTCGCGCCCGTCACGCCCAGGATGCCACGCGCCGCCATTTCCGCGATCTTGTCTTCACCCAGGGCGTCAACCTGATTGTCCGTCAGAAATTCGCCGGGTGTCAGCAGACCAACCTTCGGATCGGCGGTGTAGGTTTTGGCGTAATATCGCATTTTATACCTCCACGATAAAGGGCCGCCGGTTTACGGCGGCCCTTGTATTTCTTACAGCACCTTCATCAGGCACCAGGCACCGACGTTCTCCGGCACAACCGTGGGGCGGCTGACCAGGCGCGTGGTGATGGAGTCGGCGTTTGCGCCGCCCTTGCGGAAGGGTACTTCCTTCTTCACGTAGCTCTTGATGGCTGCGGTTTCGTCCTGGCCAACGTATTCGTCGATCCGTCCGTGCATGATCTTCAGCGGCTTGTTGGAGCTGGATCCCATCAGGATGTAACCGGCGGGGATGCTGGCCTCCTGCTGACGGTCGAAATTCAGGAAATGGCCGTTCAGGCTGACCATCTTCACGCCGTCAGAGTTGGTTCCGCGATACCGGACGCCCTGGCCCATGTACTTGGTGCGGATTTCGTCCATGTACACACGATCCATATCCAGCGTCTTGCAGTAGTCGCTGTTCGCCATCATGGCCTCGAACACGCCAGCGCCCATGACCATAATATCCACATCGCCCAGGCCGTCGTAAACCAGGTCGAACGCCTTCTCCATGTCGTAATGGATCTTCGCGCCGCTCTGATTCCATGCGGTTGCGGGAACGTAGATATTGGTGAAACCGAAATCGGCGATCAAGGAGGCTTCTTTCTCGCGGCCTTCCTTGGTGTACCGGCGGATCGACAGTTTGCCGTTCAGCAGCACTTCGCGAACCATCCAGTTCCGGCTGTTCTGCACCATCGTGCGCAGCGTCTTCAGGTCACGCGCAACAACTTCTTTGCTGCGCTGTTCCGGGGTCTTGCTGCCCATAACGGGTTCGCCGAACTGCCTGGTGGAAACGTCCTCGATGGTCAGCACCCGTTCCGGGGCCAGCGTGGAGAAGCGAACCTCGCGCATCTCGAAGCCTTCGCGGTTGATGGCCACGCCGCCGGTTCCGGGAACCACGAAAGGCGCCAGGCCGGTTTCGTTGCCGCGCCGGTAATCGTAAATCGCGCGGTCATCCTCGACCACTTCGCCGTCCTTGGCAAAGGTGTCGGACAGGAAGGTGTATACCCTGGGCATCTGTTCCACGGCCTTCAGCATGACCGCCGTGGAAAAGAGATTGAAGTTAGCAGGCATTGTTTTGTTCCTCCTTTACGTAATAATGCGCGTCATCAGCCTTCAGCCTTGAAGCTGACGGTGATGGTCACGGCCTCTTCGCCCATGACAAACTTGCCGTCGGATCCGATGGTCACGCCACCGGCGGTGACTTCGATCTCGTCCACTTCGTAGTCAGAGGCGGGAGTGCAGGTCAGGGTGACGATTTCGCCCTTCTTGGCGGTCGCCTTGTCCACGGACGCGCTGCCGTGGTCACCGGCGGTAACGGTCACGGACAGGGCTACGCGGTTATCAACCTCAACGTCATCTTCGCTCCAATCGTCGAAGGGACGGAAGGTAATGCCGTACCGGCGCAGCACGATGGCTTCGGCGGCGCTCACAGCTTCATAACCGCTGTTGCCGTCATCCTTCAGCACTTTACCGGCAAGGAACTCGCCGCGTTCGTAGGCCGCAGCTGCGACGGCGATGGCGGCGTTGGTGGTGGTGTCCACATTGTCCTTCAGGACGAGCAGGTTGTAGCTGTCGCTGATCTGACCGGCGGCAGCGGGCGCATACAGGCCGCTGGACTTGCGGTAGATCAGGCAGCCATACGGGATTGTTCCGTGACCGGGTTCAATGCTGACCGCGACGGGCTTCGCATCGGTATTGGTGGCCAGCAGCGCTTTCACGTCGCTCTGGCCGATGGTTCCGAACAGGTTTTCCATAATGTTTGTCCTCCTTCTTCCGTCATTACGCCATCTCGTTTACGGTGACGTTCACGCCAGCTGCGAGATCGGCGATTTCCTTGGCGAGTTTGTTTTCGGTATCCTCGCCGGATTTGCCGTCCATTTCGCCAGCGTCGCCCGCGCCGATATTGTCAGCGGGCTTGGTTTCTTTCTGGCGGTTTTCCAGATATTCCTCGCCGGTCTTCGCCTGTTCAGCGATTACGGCCTGAAGGAAATCTGCCGCGCTCTTTCCGTCGTTGAGCGCGTCTTCGGCCATCTTGTCCCACTTCGCACCCTTGGGCTTGAGGGCCAGGATGTCCTGACGGCGTTTGCGTTCAGCTGCAATGGCAGCATCGGCAATCGCCTGCGCCGCTGCGGGGTTCTCCTGCTGGATCACTTCGGCAGTTGCGTCTTTCAGTTCGACCATGTGGATTCCTCCTTCGTTGGGCGTTTCGCCCGTATTTTCAGACGAGTTTCCGGCGGCAACTGCCGTTTTCTCGTTACTGACATTATCAGCGGCATTGGCCGCTTCTGCCTCGGTCACCGGCTTGACCACCGGGATTTCAGGCACGTTGTCGTAGCATGACTTCATCGTGTTGTAGACCTCTTCGGTTACGGCACAGGCGGCGATCTGCTCGTCACCGTCCGCAGCCTCGATCACTTCGTCCACGAACCCGGCGGCCTTCGCGCTGTCCACGTTGTACCAGGTGGTCTTGTCCATCAGGTCAAGGCACTCTTCACGCGTCATGCCGGTACGTTCCGCATAGATATCCGCGATATCGTTGTCTGTGTTGATCATGCTGTTATAGGCGGCCAGCATATCCTTCGCCTGGCCGCGCACCGCCCAGGAGCAGCGGTGGATCATGTAATCGCTGCCCTTCGCCATACGCACGGTTGCTCCGGGCATACAGGCGATCAGGGTTGCCGCGCTGCAACAGGATCCCTCGATATCCACGGTCTTTTTCGCGCTGTGCTTCATCAGCGCGGTACGCATCGCAATGGCTTCGTTCACCGCGCCGCCGGGGCTGTTGATGCGGATTGTGATCTCGTCGACGTCGCCAAGTTCCTTCAGCGCCTTGTTGAAGTCCTGGCTCGTGATCTCGTCGCCCCAGAAGTTTGTGCTGCTGATCACCGAAAAGATCATGACCTCGCCTTTCTTTTCGGCCTTGTTCGTCTTGAACTCAAGACGAAAACCCATGTTATTCTTCGGCATCCTTCGTTCCTCCTTGTGCTTCTTGCCATGCTTTCAGTTCTCTGCCGCGCTGCGCAACGTTCTCCATGTAGTCCGTTCCGCCGTATTCCATAGCCTCCTGTTCGCCGGTGGTGATTCCGGTTTCCATCCGCGTCTTTGCCGCGTTGGCCTCCTGTACGGGCTGTACGTGGCCTCTGCTGGATCCGACCCATTGGCAGCCGCACCACGCGTCACGGATAAGCGGGTCATCAAAAAAGCCCGGAGCGTCAAGCAGCCCCAGGGCGACCGCCTCCGCGATCACGGCCTCATAGACAGGCTGGTTAAATCCCTGGATAAACCGTTCCCTGTACCGGGTCACGACCCGCCAGAAATCAAGCCTTGCCGCGTTCGCTGCGGTGTAATTGCTGTTATACGTGTGCATCAGCACTTCGTATGGGATTTCGCTGCCGCTGCCCAGGATCGTGATGATCTGCTTTGTGTAGGAATCGAACGCGGTCGGGGCGCGGCTTTCGCCGATCTTCTCTGCCTTCTTTCCGGGCGGCAGCTCGTACACGTTTCCGTTGCCAAGTTCGATGTGTAGGCTGTCATCCGTCACCTTGTCCTCTTCGGCAATGGAGTCGTTGATGCTGTCGTAGCCGTCATCGTCTGTGCCGTCGCTGGTAATGAATACCGTCAGCATGGCCGAAACAATGCTGGCCGCGAGTTCTGCGTCCAGGTATCTGTCCAGCTGCTTGACCTGTTCGATCATCCCGGCGATGAACGGAACGCCCCGGTGCTGCTCCGGCCGCTCTGCGGTCATCAGGTGCAGCACGTTCGGCATCCCGGTGTCTTTGCCGTATGCGTCGATTGGCTCCCAGGTGATCTCGTCCGGTGTTTCTTCCTGTAACGGGTGATAGGTGGCGATGTGATAACGGATGATTTCTCCCTCTTTGTTGATCTCCACGCCGTCCACGATGCGCCCGCCGCTGTCCGTGTTCTTGGCTTCGCTTTCACCGCCCTGGCTTTCGGGGGTGGACAGCCGGTCGGCTTCGATCAGCCGGATCGTGGTCTGGAACGGGTTGCGCGGGTTCGGCTTCATGCCGAACAGGCCAAGCACATCGCCGCTGACGAGTTCGCTGCGGAAGGCAAGTTCCTGCATTTCCCAGAAGTTGTGCTGCCTCGTGGCGTCACACATGGGCGTTTTCGCCCACATATTGAAAATGCGCAGCGCGGTCTTCTGCCACTCTGTTGCCGCCTCTTCGCTGATCCCCAGCGCTTCGTAGTCTACCTTCGGCTTCGGACGAATACCCCAGCCCACCACGTTCGTGACCATTGTGGAGGGAGCGCCGCGCCCAAGGCCGCCGCCGGTGTACAGATCCCGGCTGCGGATCCGCAGCAGCGATCCCTGACGGTCAATATCGTCCTCCGCGCTGCCGCCGCCGGTGATCCAGCCGATCAGGCTGTTTTTCGTCTGGCTTGCGCCGTGGTACTTATAGCCGCTGGCGCTGGCCGTTTTTGCGGCCTCCAGCAATTCCTCGGCAACCCTTCGCCGTTCCTCCTGAACCCGCTCTTTGTGCATCTTCGTGCCGCGTTCCGGGTTGACCAGCGTGGTCAGCCGCTCCCGTATCGTCATGGAGGAATTGATAATTCTCTGTGCCATATCCGTTCCTCCTTACACGTCCCTGAACACAACCGCTACACTTCTCGGCGGCCTCGTGTTGGTTTCGTATTTTTCCTTGATAGCGGCAAACTTGTCGATCATCGCCTCAATGTCCCCGATATCCATCATTGTCACGCTGCGCGATCCGATGGTATATTCCTTCACCTGGCCGTTGACCAGCGCGGACAGCGCCGCCTTATATTCTGTCAGGTACGTGCATACTTCCTCGTAGGTGTATGCCGCGTGATAATATTGCCCGTTTCGATAGGCCATACGCGCCGCCTCCTTATACTCTGATTCCACTCGAAATCAGACCCTTCGGCTTTTTCGGTTTGCCGGAAGTGTCCGCTTTTTGGATTTTCTTTTCACCGTATAATTTCTGTTCACAGGCGTCCAGGTTGATTTTGAATCCCTTAAATGCGCAGCGGGCGTAATTGTTCACGTCCAGCGCTTCGTTACGGTTGTAGATCTTGACCCACTCTTCAACGTATACGCCCTTTTTCTTCACGAGTTTGACCTGCTCGGAGATCAGCCCCCGGAAGTATTGTTCGTCGTATCCCTTGTCTTCATCGTCCGGGAAGTGCATATACCTTGGCCCAGGCTCCGTAATGCCCGCGTTGTGCAGCACGGCGCGTTTGCCGACATATACGTTCAGCTGAAACCAGTTCTGCCCCTTGCCGGTATTCTTCGTGTGCCGAACCAGCGGGCCGGTGTCCTTATTATCGCCCTTGATGGGGTAGATGTGCCGGTGACGCCGCTTGTAGCATTGTTCCATCACGTCATCCCAATAATTGCCGCCCGCGTCCATGAACGTGACGGCTGCCCGCATTGTGCGCCCGTTCTCCAGGTGCCATTGCCGGTCGAGCAGATCGTCCACCATTTCCCACACTTCCGGCTCGTCAGCCCGTCCGGGAAGTACGCCGTATTCAAGCCCCCAGCTTTCCTCGCCGCGTCCCCATCCCTTGACTTCGTATTCAAGCCGGTTGCCCTGCGTGTCGATGCCGATGGTGATCACCAGCACTCCGTTCGGGACCTCCGCGTTATAGTGTTCGCGCCTCATGTACAGCGCGTCCGGGATCGCCGTTGTGTCCCGGTATTCAAACGGGATGCCCAATTCGAGGTTGTAGAACGTTTTGAGCATTTCCGGGTCATCTTTGCTGTCCAGGAATTTTTTGCACTCGTCCGTCCAGCTGGCCCAGGGTGACAGGAACGCGTTCAGGTGGAATGATCGTATCCCGCGTTTCAGCGCCTTCGGATTGTAGGCCACCCACTCTGCGTGTGCGCGTTTGACCTCCCATTCCTCCATAAACTCCTTGCATTTCGGACATTGCCATCGCGCACTTGTGACCTCATATTCCTTGACCCCGTTGTTTTCGGCGGTTTCCTGTTTCGTGAAGCAGATATCGTCGAAGATCACCTTGCTGTGCTTTCCGCAATGCTTGCAGGTCGGTTCCCATTCCTCCTGCGTCCCGCGCAGAAATTCCCGGTAGATCCGGCTGGTCGCCTTGATCGTTGGCGTACTTGTGAACACGCGTTTCGCGAAGGCGAAGTTCTGTGTACGTTTCCGCGCAAGGCTCACGGGGTCGCCTTCCACGCCCGCGCTGGCCGGGTATCCGTCCACTTCGTCCATGAACAGGTTCTCCACCGGCCTGGATTTCAGGCCGCCGGGACTCATTGCGCCGGTCATGCTGATAAAGCCGCCGTTGAAATTCACCTGGGTGATTGTGCTGTTTTTCCCGCCGAAGGTGATCTCATTCAGCACCGGCGTGGCCTCGATGGTCGGCGTCAGCCGCTCCTTGGAGAAGTTGGCCACATCGTCCTCTGCGGGCATAACCAGCAGCGAAGGGCCTGGGTTCAGGTGCATCATGCGCCCCATCATGTTCATAATCATGTCCGTCTTGCCCATCTGTGCGCTGGACATGACCACGATATCGTGGATCCCGCGCTGGCTGAAGCTGTCCATGATCTCTTTCTGATACGGCGCTCTGTCCGTGTGCCAGGGGCCGGGTTCCGGCGCACTCTTTCCGACAATCTGCCGGTAATGGTCGGCCCACTCGCTAACACTTTCATCGCTTGGCGGTCGGAAGATATTCAGAATATCCCGTCCAAGTTCCAGAAGGTTCATTCGTCTTCATCATCCTCGTCGGACGTCTGGTAGTTATCCTCACCAGGCAGGGGGGTGTTGGCGATCATGCTTAATGCGTCACGCACATCGCGGTCGATAATGGCCTCGATCTTGTCAGCGCTTTCGATCATCACAAGCGCCGGTGCGAGTTTTCGTGCGAGATTCACGAAGCGTTCACGCACGATGGTGGCAACGTTGCCCCATAGCCGCTTCACTTCTGTGATCTCCGCGTATTCGCCCTTCATGCGGGCGACTTCGATTTCTGTCTTTTCTTTCTTTACCCTCTCATGCTGTGCCTTAACTACCGACAGCTCTTCGTTTTCTTCTTCGGCGGTGTCCTTATTGTAGGCCACCCACCGCTGCACAAAAAGAGCGAGGTCGAATTTCTTCGGATCCTCGCCGCTTGGAACAAATAGTTTTTTGTTGGTTGGCAGATCCATGTCGATATCATGCAGCCTTCTGTAACTGTATCCCGCCACGGTTGCCAATTCCTTTTTCGTAAGAGCGAGTCCCATGCTTCACCGCCTAACGTCCCGCCATCACGTTCATAAACTCATGCTCGATCTGCGCCTTGAGGAATTTCACAATATCCTCCTGCACTTCATCCTGGCTTCGGTTCATAGGCATCTGCGGAATAGCAATGCCGGAAACCTTCATGATCGGGAACCGCTTCTTCCCGGCCCGCGTGAACGTCAGCTTGCCCAGCTTGCTGCCCAGGTTGCGGAAGGGCGGCTCCCCGCCGTAGCTGCTCATGGCGCCGGGCAGCGTGCTTTGCCCGCCCTTCACGATACGCGCTTTGACCTTGTACTTGTGGTGTCTGCTGTTCCATCCGTGCGCACCGCCGCTGGCGCTGTATTGGCCGCCGATGCTGCCGCGCTTGTCGCGCACAGGAATAATGCAGCCCATGCCCTGTATGGAGGCGCTTCCGACCGCTTTTCCGACCTTGCTGGGGGAAATGACATAATCGTGCGGCAGATCCTTCTTCAGGATCTGCCTGACATGACCTCCCGTTCTGTTGTAAATCCGGTAAAGCGCCCGGTTAAACCGTTCCGGTTTACAGGCCGCCTGGAGCAATGTCAATTTTGCTACACAATCGCTGGTGTCAATATTGATTGAAATCGGCAGCATCCCGTCACCCCCTTTGCGCGGGCATAAGGAAAGGCGGGTCGTTATCACGCCCGCCTGTATTTCACACTTATCTGATGGTAGCATAATATCACACCTGGTTTGTCATTTCAACACATTTTGGAGCAGAAAATTTTCGCTTCATTATATAAAAATTTTTTTGGCCCTTCGCGTAACGCGCATGATATGCCCGTTTCGCGTCATTATTCCCACCAATTTTTCGATTCGCCGATCATCAGAATGACCAGGGCAATGATCATAATCGCGAGTCCGGCGACAACCGCCCGGACAAGGATCCAGATGACAATATCTGCTACGACTTTAAACAATGTTTTTCGCTCCTTTAATCATTCTGCCGGTTCCGTCTGCTCTCCCGTGTATATGCTCCTGCCGTTCAGCTGCGCACCGGCCCATATAATCCGCCGGTGGCAGCACCGGCACACTTTGTCGTTCGAGTTCAGGTATGTATGGCACTCCGAGCATACATACCACCATGTATGCTGATCTCCCTCAATTTCGGCCTCAACCGGCGCATTATCGTCTGTGTTGTTCATTTTTTCGCCGCATATCCTTTCTTGGCCACCACATACTTCTCCTGCCACTTGACGCTGGCCATGTTTGGCGCGTCCTCCACGCATTTCCGCGCCCGGTCGAACCCGCGCCGCGTCATGTTCAGTTCCCTTCGGATATCCGTATCCGGGGTATCGAACACGTACTTCATCTTCACAAAAGTGCGCATATTTTCGCTCTCGATCCCGTTGAGGATTTCCTGGGCTTTTTTCATCACTTCGGCGTATTTAATGCACTCGTTCGCCTGGTTTTCTTCGAGTTCTGAAATGGCCGCGAAGGCTTCTTCCAGCCCTTTTGGAAGGCCGCCCCCGCCTGGCATACCCGTCAGGCGGGGCGTGATGTTCGTCAGCCGGTCGCGCTGCCATTGGCGTTGCTGTTCCACCATGCACACGTCCTGCATCACGGACAGTACGCTGGCCAGCAGCGGGATATCCCTGTTCCGTATCGTCACGGGATGAAACTTTTCTTTTTCCATAATGCCCTCCGTGCCTTGAATCCGCGAACGTTCGCGGTTTTCATGCCTCAAACATACTGATCTGTCCCGGCAGCTGCTCTTCCTGTTTGATCGGCTGCCGCTTCAGAATGTCGATGATCCTGTTGTCATCGTCCGTATGATCGAACCTTTCCCCGCAGTTCCAGCAGTAGTTCAGCAGATCTTCCTGGATATCCTTCGGCTGCGGCGTATCGCAGTACGCGCAGCACCGCCTCACGCCGAAGGCGGGATGCTCCCAATTCTTGATGTGTGTGCATCCCGTGGTGGGATCTCTCCTGGGTTTCGCTTCGACTTTCATTCAGCTGCCTCCTTACTCAATCTCGCTTTTGCCGTATTGGCAGATCATCCCGTTCCCGTAATCATCCAGCGGGCAGTACGTTTCCATGACCTTGTACAGCTTGCACGTCCTCCTGGCCTCGTCATCGCTCTTGTAGCAATCCCCGCACGTCTTCAGCGCGGCGGCCATCACGGTTTCCGCGTCCTCACGCCGCAGCGTCAGAACCTTCGGTTCCGTCTGCGGTTTCGGTGCAAGCATGATCTTGAAATCGTGCGTAATGTTGGCAAGCCGCCTCTCGCTTTCCTCCGGGGCGGTTGCGATGATCTCGTCCATCACGGAATTGAAACCGTCCATTGCAGCCCTGAAGCGGTTTTTCCCGTCAGGGATCATATCAAGCCGCTTGTCAAGGTCGCCCCAGCAATATCCCGCCGATGCCAGCGCACATCGCATATAGATAATCGCGTTCATTTCGCCCCGCCGCAGGCGTTCCCGTTCGTCGCTCATGGTGTTGGCCTCCGTTTCTGTTGTCGTTAATTGTCTTCCGGCACGTACCTGTCGCTGCACCTGTACAAAAATTCCGCGACTTTCGGATTACCTCTCGCGTCTTCCATGCAGCGCTTTTTTTCGATTTCGTCGCGCCGTTCCTCGTACTTCCGTTCGCGGAATATGACGCCCATTGCGGTCACAAACCGGCGCAGACTCCTGTAACTGTCGATCTCGTCCTCCAGGATCTCCGGCGGCATCCCGTCATGCAGAAATTCGGCCAGCCGGAAATGGGCGTTTTCAAAGTCCATTTCCCCGTCAAACCGGTTCAGGATCCGCTGCACAACGGCCATTCTTGCCCGGTCGCTCGTCAGAAACGCGCTGTCAAAGCGGCATTTCTGCGTCAGCCCGGCTGAATCAATATAGGTTTCGTTAAGCCGCCCCCGCGCGCGGTCTGCTGCCGTAGTGGAATCTGTGTGTGAATCAATTCCGTTTGGGTTCGGTATACGTTCACCTGTATGGTTTAGTATAATGTCGGCACCTTTGTCCGGGATATTATCCGTGCTTTTGTCCGCACTTTTATCCGCGTTTTTGTCCGCATTGTTATCCGTTCTAAACGGATAAACCGTACCATCCGGCTGAAAAGTGTCCAGGCATTTGTATATGATCCTGTACGCCGGGGCTTCTTTGTTCCGATCCCCGTTAAGGAAGTCAATAACGCCCTTCTGTTTCAGCTTATTTCTGCTTCGCGCCATCGCGTCAAAACCCATGTGGCAATACGTGAGCAAACGGTCATTACGGATGCGGATGAAATCGTCTGGCCATACGTTACCTTCTGCCTTGCGATTCACAAAGTAAAGAATCGCGTCATACAGAGCAATATCGTTAGGCGTCAACCCTTCATCTGCCGCATACTCAATAAACCATTCGTGTTCACGAATGTAATTAACGATTGGCATTGGCTGATTCCTCTTTCTTTATCCGCCCGTGCTGCCGAAACCGGCGTCACCGCGTTCACCTGCGCGGATATTCTCCGCGATCTCAACAGGCTCGTAACGCACGGGAAAAACCACAAGCTGGCTGATCTTGTCGCCTTTAAAGATCTGAATCTCTTTGCTGCCGTGGTTGTACAGCTTCACCACAATGCTGCCGCTGTACCCCTCGTCGATCAGACCGGTGCTTGTGATATCCTTCCGCACGTTCAGGCCGCTTTTGCTGACGAGCATCGCGCAGCAGCCGCTGGGCAGTTCAATGTGTACACCTGTGTCAAAACACGCACTATCACCCGCCGGGATGATTTTATCCTCACGCGAGTAAAGGTCGAGTCCCGCGTCAGTATGATGGGCGCGGGTCGGCGCAAACGCGCCTTCGTCCAGCTTGATCTTCACCGTAAACCTCCGTGTATTCTTTGAGATACGCCGCGCTTACGGCGTGGATGACGGCGGGCTTTTCATGGCGTTTTACCATATCCACCCGTGCGTCATCCAGCGCCTTCATGCGCATAATGGCGGCCTCGCGCTGCTCGTTATTTTTCACCACCGGCCTCCATTCGCTGCCGTGCGTCGTTCACAACGTCGCGCACAATCAGAAGGTCATTCCATATTGCGATCAGATTCAGCGCGACCTGGTATTCATGCTTCGGAACGTCCCGGAGGCTCGAAACGCCGTACCGCATCAGAACGGCTTTGCGGATCGCGTTACCCAGCTTTGTCACGGCCTTCTTATCGTCAACGCCGCGCTTGTCGAGCAGTTCGCGGCTTCGACCTCTGATCGCGTCGTTCATATACCCGGCCATCTTGCCGTCCACCTTCGTCTGAAGGCGGATCTGTTTTTCAAGCGCCTCAAGCCGGTCGCTCTGTATACTCTGCGCAGCTGCCAGCTGTTCCAGGGCGGCGGTGTTGTTTTCCAGCATCTTGCCGATAGTCTGCATCACGGGGCGCATTAGTTCCGTGATAACGCCGCTTAATACATCCGGTGAGATCATGACCGCGTTCGAGTCACGATCCTTCGTCATGGCGAGTTCGTTTTTATCCTTCATTTCAGATCACCGTCCCTTCTGCGCCGGTGGTTTCAAGCGCCTCCCGGCTGCCCTTGGCCCATGTTTCAATGGTTTCAAGCAGGATACTGTACTCTTCTTTCTTTTCGTCATCCATCATGGCGAAGGCCGTCCTCATGTGCGGCATACGCGCTGTCGCGCCGATGAACGACCGCACCGCAGCCGCGAGGACTTCCGGTGTCAGTTGGTCTGCCGGCGCCCTTTCGGCGTCGCCCTTTGCGACCGTGCTTTGAAGGTTCAGGTATTCGGTCTGTACCCGGTTGTACTGATCCTGCAACTCGGCGATCATTTCATCCCTGTCCTGCAATTCGCGCCGCATTTTCTCGGCTTCGGCGTTCAGCTTCGCGCTCTGCGCGGAAACGTCCTTCGCGCCGTCGATGGCGGCCTGGGTTGCGGCTTGCGCCCGCGCCTCCGCGTCCTCCACGGCGATCCGCAGCGCTTCTGCGATGCCGCGGCTGTCGGAAAGCTGGGCTTTCAGATCCTCCATCTGCTGCTCGGTTTCTTCCAGCTTCGCGTTGGTTTTCCTCCACGCCTCATTGACCGTTTCCCTGGCCTCGTCCTCGGCCTTTCGGATCTGTTCCTCCGCGTCGGCCTTCGCTTTTTCCCGTTCTTCCTCGCGGGCTGCCTTGACGGCTTTTTCGATCTCACGGGCGCTCATGGACGAAACATCATGCTCCTGCATGAATTTTTCCTCTGCGCCTTCCGGCAGCGGCAGTAGCTTGAACGCCTTCGACCGGCCGATATTTTCCAGCTGCGGTTTCCCGCCGAAACGCTTGAAAGCGGCGATCATGTCCTGTGCGGTTCTCACGGAGCAATCGGCGTTCACTTCCAGCCACTTTTCCCATTCCCCGTGCGGAACGAGCGGCTTCGCTTCGACGAACACGCGGGCAAGCTGCCACATATTTACGTCGATGCAGTTGCGCAGCGCACGGGCCTCCATTGCGAGTCCTTCAATAGCGCTGACGTCTTTTTTCGTGGTGTTGGCTAATGTCATGTTTCTCAATCCTTCCTTGCGCGTCGGCCATATCTACCGATTCGCGCAGCTGTAAATAATCATCCGGTGCGTCCGGGGTCGGCATCCATTCCGTGACGCCTGACTCCCTGTTGGTCTGATGCCATCCACGGAGCCGGATATCTCCGTGTCTGTCCTTGACGATCACTACGCCAAGCGGGTTTGCGTCCCTGGACTCCGGCGGCCGTTCCGAAAGCTGGATCCACTCGTCCGGGATCTCCTGCCATCGGACAACAAAGCGGTTTCGACGCGCTTTCTCGCAATCGTATACCATGCACATCTGATATACGTGCCACACCAGCACGACCCGCGATTTCCCGTCAGCGGCCCGTGGGCAGCTGCTCATATCCCGCCACCCGCGCATTATGGCTTCTCCTTCGGCTGATCGGACGGAAAGACAACCTCGATCCCTTTCTTCCGCAGCTTTTCAATCCATACTGCCTTCGTCATTGCTCCGCAATGGCTCATTGCGTCCGCCCAGGTCGGAAACCGCCTGTGCGCCTTGAAAAACCGGTTCTGATAATACAGGCTGTTCAGGTCGTGCGGGTCTTCTGTTTGATGCACGGTCGCGCATACCGGACACGTTCCCGGTACGGGCGCGGTGATCCTGACTCCCTCCATGCGTTTTGGCATGGCTCCTCCTTTCCTGTGGTGTTGGCCTTTAGGCGTCAAAAGCCGGTCTTTCCCGGCTGCCAGCAGATCGTTTCTACGACGGCCTCTTGGTTAATTCTGCACAACCGCAATTACAACGTGCCGCTTGAGGGGCTTCGTTCAGGACTTCCTAAAACCCATCCGTCTGTCCTCGCAGCTGCGAACCACGGCTGCGGTGTCCACGGAGAATTGGTGAACGCCGCCGGAGTTGAACCGGCGCGGGATACGTGGCACATCCTGTCCGTGTAAACTTTCAGAAATCGTTCCCTTCTACGGTTGCGTTCATGATCGGCCATTGCGGGTTATGATACCCGCCAAGGCCGTCTGCGTCGCGCTGATAGACCTCGCAGATCTCGATGCCCCACTCGGCCTTCAGCGTCTTTTTTTTGATGACATACTCACCGTTATGCGCGGTAATTTCGCTCTTTGCGTCCCATACGGCCTCCACCGTGCCGTTCGGCAGGATCGTCATGAAATCTGCCCAATATACGACGCCGCTCGTAAACCGGAACGGCACATGGACGAATACCCAGCGCAGCTCTCCGCGCTCACGCCTGGCCTTCAGCCACAGATAAACCCGGTATTCATGCTGGCTGTCAAACGTGATCCCGTCCGCGTCAATCTTCCTGTTCCCGTACTTGGCTTTCCGCGCTTTGGCGGCCTGGTCAGCTACATAATCAGCCGCGTATTCCATCACTTCACCTATGGAAAACTCCTTCTTCGGTTCGCGCGGCATAGGTTCTTTCCCGGTTTCGAGATACTTCCGGTATTCCGCAGCTGTCCAGCGATCCTGGCCCATGACGCGCCTCCTATTCCCGCATGATTTTCATGATCTCGCGTAATTTGTCCCGCAGACGTTTTTTCGGCGGGCGGTAATGGTATCCGAACACTTCCGGGTCAATATCATGCGTTACCACATCCGGCTGTTGTTCCTGTTCGCCTGGCTGCTGCCCGTCAGTTTGTCGATCCATCGCTCCCACCACCTTTTCCTGCGGAACGCGCCTTCTCGCGGCGGGGAAATAAACTGCATTTCCTTCGTCTGCCATTGCCTTACGATCATCCCGCCATCCGGTTTCGGTGATGTGATGCTCGTGACCAGGCCAGCGTTCACGATCAGTACGCTCCGGTCATCCCAATATTCGGTCGCAAAAACCTTCCGGCTGTTGTTGCCGTAACACTCCTTGTTAGATTCGAGATTGTCGTTCACCGCGTCAAAGCGGATTCCACGGTTCAGGCACCACAGGACGGCGGCCTGGAGCAGCTGGCCTTCGCGGCACGTCCACAGGATCAGTTTTGCGCCCTCGGCCTGTTGCCGCAGCAGTTCGTTGATAATCTTCCATCGCGCTTCGCCAATGTCAGGCCACCTGTTTTCGCACAGGCAGCCGTCGAAATCGACCGCGATGACCTTCTGCCACTCGCTCATTTTCACGCGCCCTCGATCTCGTTTATGATGCGGAACGACTTTTCTTCCCTGTCAGCAAATGCCACGTAGATCTTGTCCTCCACCGGGTTGCCGCTCTTGCGCATGGCGTCCTGTGACTTCTGTGCGTGGGTAAGCGTGGCGAAGATCAGAAGCGTTCCATGTTCCTTTGTGGCACACCAATCCAGAAGGCCGGGTGTGTCGGATAAAACCTTTTCGGCCATATAGCGCTTGATGGGATGCCGCACGGGATCCGGCAGCGTCCCGATGTTGACAACGTAAACTCTTTGCATTTTCAAACCCCCTTTCCAGCGTTACACGGGTACACCGGCCTCACGGCAGCCGTCCCGGTACGCTTTCATGCGCTGCGCAAGTAGCGATCCGATATCCTCAATCACCTTCTGCTCCGCAGCTGCGGCGCTGTCGTCTTCCCGGATGAATAACGGCACAGCGGGAAGAAAACCGCCTGTCGCCGGATCGCGAAGGGCGGTATAGCCGATTTGGATATATGCTTTCGGCGCTGGCGTTTCCATGTCATTATTCCTCCTGTTGTGACGCGATAAGGGAGTCAATCTGTTCGATTTCATCCGTCGTTGCAAACAGGTAGTCAAACGACTTCCCGAATTTTCGGCAATATGCCTTGCACTCTTGTGGCGTGAAGTTTCCGCATTGCATCTTGTACTCGTATGTCTGACGGCTTTTGCCGATGATCGCGCCCATTTCCTCTGCGGAAAGATGGTTGATTTCCTTCATGGCGATAAGATGAGGAAACAAAGACCGTTCACCCCCTTTGCATCTATTGGCGCTTTGCCAAGTTTTTTACCATCATACTTACATTTCGCCAAGTTGTCAACCTTTTTCTGCAAAATTTCTTGACAGATTGCCAAGAAATCAAGTAAAATAAGGCCCTCAAGGAGGGCCAACACCATGTTGAAAGACCAGCTCCGAATGGCGAGAAAAGCCGCCGGCAAGACCCAGCAGGAAGTCGCGGATTACCTGCACGTCAACTACTCCACGTACAGCTGCTACGAAACAGGAAAGCGGACGCCGGACGCGCTGAAAATAAGAAAAATTGCTGCTTTTCTTGGCGTGACGGGAGATTTTCTGCTCGAAACGGGTTTTGAGGCCGCTATTGTTGAGAAAAAACACGAAAAAAACACGATATTGTGCGAAGCGGCGGACGAGATTCGCCTGATCCGATACTATCGTTCTCTGAACGATTCCGGCAAGTCTGCCGCCCTGTCAGCCGTCGAGGGGCTTTCGCGCAATCCCGCTTTGGCAGAAGAAGGGTCGAATATCGCGATGGCATAGCGCATATCATTGTGGACGCGTCCAGGCGGCCGCCGTGATGATCATTTCGGAAGACATAAAAAGCCCGTTCCGGCATAGCCGAAACGGGCCGCAAAACCAGCCAACACCACTTGTCCGATTTGCATATATATTATATCGCGGGCGTGGCGTGAAGTCAAGGAGAATAATAGATGAAACGCTCAAATTCCACGCATAAAAATACAGATCCGGTAAATCCGGCCAGGACGAAGGCCGTCATCTATGCGCGGTATTCGTCACACGGGCAGACGGAGCAATCCATCGAAGGCCAGCTGCATGACAACCATGCCTGGGCGAAGCAGCAGGGCGTCATGGTGATCGGTGAATATATCGACCGGGCGATCACCGGCACAAAGGATGCCCGCCCGGACTTCCAGCGCATGATCGAGGATGCGGCCAAGAAACAGTTCGAGTTGGTGATTGTCTGGAAACTCGACCGCTTCGCCCGCAATCGCTATGATAGCGCGATATATAAGGCGCGTCTGAAGAAATACGGCGTCCGCGTTGTGTCCGTGAAGGAAAATATTACGGACGCCCCGGAAGGCATCATCCTGGAAGGTCTGCTCGAATCAATGGCAGAGTATTACAGCGCGAACCTGTCGCAGAACGTGAAGCGCGGGTTACGCGAGAGCGCGGATAAGGGAAACTTCTGCGGCGGCCTGATCCCTTATGGATATAAGGTCGTGGACAAGAAACTTGTCCCGGACGAAAAAACCGCGCCCGTGATCCGCTATGTGTTCGAGCAGTACGCGAAGGGAGTTCCGAAAAAAGAGATCATCGACGAGCTGAACCGGCGCGGCGTCAGAAACCGTGCCGGTAACCCGCTGACATACACATCTTTTCAACACGCCATGCACATGACCACATATATCGGCGAACACGTCTTCAGGGGGAAAGTCCTCGAAGGCTGCGCTACGCCTATTGTCACGCGTGATGTGTTTGACAAAGTGCAGGAGATCCTTGCGACCCATGCCAAGGCTCCGGCGGCCGCAAAAGCGCGGATCCCGTACCTTCTCCAGGGAAAGATCTACTGCGGGATCTGCGGGGCGCCTATGTTCGGCGAGTGCGGGAAATCACACACCGGCGCGGTGCATAGCTATTACTCGTGTTACACGCGAAAGAGAAAACATGAGTGTAGGAAAAAGAACGAACGCCGGGAAGGAATCGAAGCCTTCATCATCCGTCAGACGATGGAATACATCCTTACGCCATCGCGCATGAAAGAGATCGCCCGCGCCGTCGTTAAAGAGTATAACAAGGAATTTTCTTCGTCACGCGTGGAAGAGATCGAGAAGGCGCTGTCGAAGATCGAGAAGGAACAGGATAAGCTGGTTGACGCGCTGATCGACGCGCCAAAGGTAGCGCACAAGAAAATTTACGCCCGCATGGAATTGCTCGAAGCACAGAAGAGTGAATACGAGATTGACGCCGCCAAGTTGCGCGTGGCTATGAATCTGCGCCTCACGGAACAGGAAGTGATCGCCTGGCTGCAAACTTTCTGCGAAGGCAATCCCGAAGAGGAAGAGTTCTGCCGCCGCCTGGTGGATGTGTTCATCAACTCCGTATATTGTTATGAAGACAAAATTATTGTCTTCTACAATATACGAGGCGGCCAGCCGGTCAAATATAAAGCCCTCGAAGAAGCCCTGAAAACCCCAAAAACGCAAGAAAAATCCGACCCCTTAAAGGGTTCGGATTTAGAATTACAAAGCGGGGCGGGTAATTATAAATCCGAACCCCCGGCAGCTCCGGCGTTCGTGTTCGTGAGCGGCACATTCGGCTGCGTATTCCCCCGCGTGATGACGCATGAAACACGAAAACCTTATATTTCATTAGGTACAACAATATATTAAGCGCATGAAATTTTGGTGAACACAATATTTCACTTCTGTTGTCCGTTAAAAACGAACAAAATCGCGGATTGAAAAAAATCTATCTTCTAATAATTCGCGTATGCGCGCGCGAGGCCAGCCCAGGCGGCCCCCAGGTGAATGAAATAAATAAAAAAAATATATTTTTTAGTCAACTCATGCGCTCGCAGCCCC